>Ga0209794_1000077_pt1 | contig 253819 bp, 230 predicted proteins | sample EBPBio232013_DNA_FD_185869 | JGI IMG/M metagenome (GOLD analysis project Ga0209794, IMG submission 185869) | Wastewater treatment Type I Accumulibacter community from EBPR Bioreactor in Madison, WI, USA - Reactor 1_5/23/2013_ DNA (SPAdes)... | ecosystem: Engineered > Bioreactor > EBPR >...
TTTTAAGACCTATTTCCAACCTCAAAATCAGGTGGTCAATTTAATCCGAAATGAGCTGCTCACTTTGCTCCGAAAATGGTGGTCATTTTAAACCGAAATATGGTGGTCATTTTGACCGTTTTTTCCAGCTTAACAACAATTCTACATTTTTGTAGTTACTCAAAAAATTTAGATAAATCCATTATCAAAAATCTTAAAAATGATTCGGCATCAATATCGTGGAAATCTCAAGGTTGTTTTCACCACTTTTCTGATTCATTGACTATAAAAAATGAAAACTCAAGTTACTTTATGAATGATGGGAAAAAGACCACTAAATTAACTGAAATGCAAGTTAAGAAGTTGATGAAATTTGAATCTCAACTCAATTCTATTCCTCAAAAAGATGGTGGATGTACGACAGTAGAAACATACCGAATTACTTTAAATGGAAAGATTAAGGAAATCAAGGATTCACGTTGTAAATGGGATGGTTGGGAAAATCTAAAAAAAGATTTGAATTTCAAATAAACATTAATTTCAATGTCTTGATTATCAAATACTAACAATAAATAACTAACCTAAAAACAAAAGATTTTGATTATGAAAAAATTGATTTTTGCAATTGCATTAGCAGTTCCAATGCTCTCTTTTGCACAGGAGCAAAAAGAAGTAACAGAACCGTGTACAATTCCCGCAGGATTTAAAGAACCTAAAGGACAATATGGAAATCAAAAAATGCTAAAAAAAGTTGGTGCTACTGTGAGCGATTTAAAACTGCACATTTCTGTTGATAGAGGTGTTGATATTAACGATATAACACTATTACAGATTAGCGAACAACTCGGAAATGGAATTTACAATGTTTGCGTGAATGGGATAAAATATAAATACCGAAGAAGTGGGTCTGTTTTCTATCGAGATGCTGTTGAGAATCCTTTGAAAGATTTTAATGCAGGGAAATAATTTAAGAATATAAAAAAAACAGGATTATTTTGAGTCCTGTTTTTTTATGTGAAAAATTGTGGCATCACCATATTTCTTTTGAAATTTTCGGCATTAGACCCGTAAATTCGACAATGTACTTGGGCATTAATTCGCATAAAATGTCTGCATTGTCTTCCGTTGTCGAAACGGAATCGTGTATTGTGAATATGGGCATTTCAGGATATTGTTTAGCAATTTTTTTCGTTACAAAGTCAATAATGCAAGTAGATTCAATATTTTGTAATATTTGGGAAAAATGATTGTGCTTCTCCGTTTTAAACACTTCAATGGCATTGACGAAATTTGGAAACCTTTTCTTGAAAATGCGATAATACTTGTCTGTAGTTTTGTTACTGCTGAACAAAAGAGTAAAAACAATACTTTTCATAAAATCTCTTGCCGTTTTATGCCAAACCTTTTCCATTTCACCTGTTGATGGATTGAATTTGTTTTGACTAAACCCCGAATTTGTTTTTATTGGATTAAAAATACCCACCATTTTTTCATAGATTTCGCCGTTTAAAATCCACTTTTTCAAAAGATGAAATTCTTCTGCAAAGTACCTATTCATAGTGGCTTCAATCAAATTCTTCAACATAATGGTATATTTGTCTTTATAGATACTTTTCATAATCCTTTGTATTTCTCTATTTCCCTGAATGTTTTCCATTAGAAAAACCATAAAATACGGTTGTGAATTTTTCAAATCGAAACTTATTAGATTTTTACCATCGTACTTCACGAATGATTTGAAAACTTTTTTGAAATTCGTGAGATTGGTATGAAGTCGAAAATCTGATTCTTCGTTTCGTGACGCATGGAAAACCTTGTGATGAATGGAAGATATCTGGCTTTCCCAATGCATTAATTTTATATAATTTGTAGTAAAATCTGTTTCGTTTTCAATCCACTCTTTAGCAGCTTCAAAATCAATTTCCAATTTTTCATTTATCCATTTTAAAAGATGCTCATTTTGCTTATAAACAAATGATTCTTGGATGGATTTTTGAACATATATTTTATCCGAAGATAATGCTTCAAGGAAAACTACTTCCATTTCAACACTTTTCTCAAACAATGAGAGTGCGAAAGGAGCAAAACAATATTTATTAGAATGTTTCCCAACGGAATACGGGTTATTTAATATAAGAATTTCATGCTCTATTAAATATTGAATATATAGATTATAATCCGCTCTAATTCCTTTCAAAATTTCTGCATTTAAAGAAACTGCACAATTTTCCAAAGCTTTATTTTCGTAGCTATTTTGTCGTTTGATAAGAGTATGAATGATATAGTAGAAAAATTCTACTTTGCATTTATATTTTAATTCAGGCGGGTAAATTTCTATTAGTTCATCTATATGTGTTTTTAGAACTGATGGAATTGAAGCTTTATTCATAAGTTTAATCCTTTCTTTGTTGTTCTTAATTGGTTTTCGTTGTCTTTTTTGTCTAGTTGTATTCTGATTTTTTGCTTTCTGAATTTTTGTGGTCATAATTAATAATATTTTTATGCTCACTTTATTTTGAAATGAGCGGTTAATGGAAATGATTTTTGACAAAAGAAGTTACCAACAAAGGTTTTTACCAATGCCCAAAATCACGTGAAAATTTGGTTTTATTAAATGGAAGTAGTCTAATTGACCTTAATTAATGCAGAATGCACTTCGTCTTTTTTGTAGTATTTTCTACCACCAATCATGTAGGATGGGAAATAGCCATCCTTTTCCCAACGCCAAAGTGAACTTGCACTTGTGTCAAAATATTTTAGTACTTGACTTCTTGTGAGAAGCTCATTTTTATCTTTCTCATGAATAATCGACAATTCTTTATTGACTTTCGCTGAGACTATTTCATCAATAATTTGCTGAATACGCTCAGAAAGAGATTCGGAATTTTCATTGTTTTTATCAGAATAATCCAAATAAAGTTTGCTCAAATACTCAATTTCTTTTTGATATAAATCTAACAAGTAATTGGTGACTTCTCTTTGAATTTGGTTGTTCATTGTAATCTGAGATAAAATCCCGCTTATATTGATAAAATGTAGTTTTATTTCATAAATTCTATTTTTTTTAGTTGTTAACTCGTTAATATTCAATAGGTAGTCATCAAGTTCCAATCGAAAATTACTTGACAAATCAGAAAAAATCTGTCTTGTTTCGTTGAAAAATAATCCAAAGTCGAAAATTGGAAGTATCTCATCATAATTGATAAAATATGTATGGTAATGATTTTTAGTGTTAAATTCCAATTCACTTATTTCAACCTCTTCGTTACAGTCAAAAAATCTCATTTTTACACTGTTTTGATGGTGTAAAAAGCCGAAATTTCCAAATTGACTTATAAATCTATCAATGGAAAATAAATCGGTCTTAAAAATGTTGTTTTCTAATAATTTATTCATAAAAATAATTTGCTAATGCATTTGATTGTTGGTTATCTACTTTTCCGATATATTTTAGGAACATCCTCTCCGTTGTGTGTCCTGTGGCAACCATCAGTAGAGATGTTGGAATAATTCCATAATTATTACTCGCAAAACTTCTTCTACCTATGTGACTTGTTACTAATTCGTATTTTGGATATTCTTTGAATATTTTTCGTTTACCTTTCCCTTTGTTAACGCCTCCATAACACATTTCTTCAATTTTTGCTTCCTGACAAACCATTTTTACCAATTCATTGTAAGTTTGTTCAGAATATTTCTTTGGAAACTGAAAATTTCGTTTGTTCAAAATCTCTATAATTTTCGGATGCAAAGGAAGGTGCATTTGCTTTTTCACTTTCTCTTGCATGAAATCCAAGAAATACGCTTCCTTACCATCTTTTAATTTTGTTTTGATAATCATATCAATACTAAACCTCATGAAATCTGAAATTCTTTGCCCGCTGTAACAAGAAATCAAAAGCCAATCACGGATGTTTTGTAAATCTTCATCTTTAATGACTTTTTTTTCGATTTTTTCTAATTCATCTAAAGTTAGAATTTGAAATATAGTTTTCTCATCTGATTTTTTTATTTTTCTTATTTGCGGATTAAGTTGTATTCCATTGGTTTCAGCATGATATGCAATCGTTTTAATAAACGTTACATTTCGCTCAGCATAACTTTTGCGATACTTTTTCACGTCGATAGAATATTGTATAAAATCAGACGCAAAAGCAAGATTGATTTCACTCAATTTAAGTTGTTTTACTTTTTTATAAACTAAAAATTCCTCAACCCTCTTCTTTATGGTTCTGACTTTCACCTTATAACGGTCGCTTATTTCGTGCTTTTTCTGCTGAATGAAAACATCACAATAGGCGACAAAATCATCAGCAATTTGAGGTTCATTCTCAATGGGTGGTTCAATAATATTTTTCAACCATTCTATATTAAAGTGAATTCCGTCACTTTGCTTGAAATTATTTTCAATCATAGTTTCCAAATCATGCAGCCGATTATTTATAGACTTTGCTGTTGCTACCATAACACGAGTAAATGCATCTCTTTTTTCAATTAACCGTCCTTTTTCTTCTACAAAAAATTTCTCTTTTAATTTCTTTGTTTCTTTGTCCCATTGGGAATAAAGACAGGTTTCCTTTGTTTTGGCTTTCAAGTCAAAAGCCCTTCCATTAGTCACACGGACATAAATGGGAATTTTTGCTTCGTCAGGAACTTGTCTGACGTAAAAGTTAATTTTTAACATATAATTTAATTCGGGATTAACATAAAGATACGAAAATTTTCTGAATTACACAAGTTTTAACACAAATAATTTGGTTATATAAATATTTTTCACGTTATTGTAAAAATTCATTTTTTGTCGGTAGGAACTAAAGAATAGTTTTCCAACCATTTTCCAACAATCAAGAGAATTATTGAAAAGTGATGAGAAATCTAAAAGATGAATAAAGTGTTTAAGTAATTGATATACAAAAGAATGGCTGAAATAAGTATTCAGCAGTTTTCAGGAGTTTTCATTTCAAATAGAACCTTCCTCTCTGCAAAATCTTTGAATTTCTTCAAAGATTTTTTTTTATTTCTGAAACCTTTTCAAGTCCACCTCCGCATGCAGCGGTTTTCCATTTTCAATATGCTCATAAAGTTCGCGAGAAAAATAGCATCCATTCAAAATCCCTCTTGCTCCCAAACCGTTGAAAACGTAGAAATTTTCATGCTTTGGATGTCTTCCTATAATTGGTCTTCGATCTTTTACGGTTGGCCTGAAGCCAAATTCTATTTCTTCCACTTCAAAATCGTGGGGATAGAATTCGCACAGTGCGTTAATGAGCTGCTCTTTTGCAGAATCATCAATCTTATGGTGAAGTTCGTCACGGTCGTAAGTTCCGCCGTAATAGTATGAATTATTTTTTAGTGGAAATAAAAAGTGCTTTTTCTTTACTGTAAATTGAAACGGAAGTGGTCTTGAAAGTTTAACTTTCAGATGATGTCCTTTATTGGGAACAACTGGAATTTCGGAAAAAAACGGATTTTCCTTCACTCCCATTCCATCACAGAATACGATCTTGTTAAACTGAAACTCTTTATATGAATTTAGCTGAAGTTCTGAATAATGGAACCTTCCTTGAATAAGAAGATTATTTTCTGTCAAATATTCATTAAAGTCGCTAAAAAAATCAGCTACATTTAAACGTGCAGATTCATTGACGACACCACTTTGAAACATATTTTTTACGGTATCTAAATCTTTGAAATACTTATTTAAAAACAACTTTAAGTCCTGGTGTTCGGCTTTCTTTAACCAAAGTTCTTTCTCTTTTTCGTCATGAAATATGCGATGGATATTTTCTTGGATTAAATAGTTTTGACCAGTGTAGTTTTCAATTTCGCTCAATGTTTTTTTTAATAGATCAATTTGCTCTTCTGCCAACCAAAAAGTAGTGAACTTCTTCAAAACGACTGGATTAATGATTCCTGCCGAAACTTGAGAAGCACTTTTTCTACCTTCGGAAAAAATCACAAATGATTTATTATTCATAATAAGTTGGTGTGCAAAGAAAAACCCCGCATAACCGCCACCAACAATAATGTAATCTACATTTCGCATCGCATAATTCAATCAAAAAAAACCTGAGTAAAGGTACTCAGGTTTTCTATAATTTTCAAATGAAATTTTAGTAATTCCACATATCGTTTTCCATTTGCAGGATTTGCGCTTTCAGCCTTTCGCTTTCCTCCAACTGTGCATCTGCGTCACGAGGAATATAATCCTTTATTACCCCGTTTCCTAAACCATTATCTGTTTTGTAGATGACAGTAGAAAATCTTCTTGCATTCAATAAATCATCAAAAGTAATATCAGAGGACAAGTTTTTATTGTTGAAAGCTACAGAGTTTGCAAGAACTTCACGAGCATCTGGATAATACACCCAGAACAAATCGATTAATTCATCTTTAGCTGCCAAAGGTTGTCCATCTGGTCCGTATTGTCCCATTGTAGAAGGATCTTGCCCCATTGCTGCAATTCCCAAAAGTCTGTATTTCATTTGGCTGTCTCTTCTATCGATATACCACATTCCTTTGATTTTCAAAACCTTTACGTTTTCAGTTTTGGTTTCGTACACGTTGGTAAATTCTTTCTTTTCTTCATCTGTCAATTTTCCCGCTTCATTCAACCGATCGATTCCGGCGTCGCTCATTACTTCATTCTTGATTCTTGCCTGAATTGCGTCTGGACTTAATCTTGTAGTAAAAAGTTCATCATCATAAACTTCCTTAATTCTTCCATCGTTAATTGCATCGAAAAGAATTTGATATAAAGATTTATTTTGAGAAACTAAACCATCCTCGTTATGATAAAAAGGTTGATTAATTTTATCATTCATATCAATAATCTCCCAAACCACCGTACTTTTTAAGATGTCATGATCTTCGATGAAACCATATTTAAGCGGAGTAACTTTGGTAGAAACCATCGAATCGCCCTGTTTCATCATTCCCATTTCTCTATATTTTCTAAACGATTCTGGTGATTTCGCATTCAAAATCGACATAGAGGTAATTGGGGTGTCATCTACTGCCGCACCTTGTGCAGGAGTTTCAACCACGGGAGCTTCAACAACAGGAGCTTCAGGTTTTGGCGCTACAGCAGTTGTTTTTGCTTTTGCTTTTCTTTTTGGTTTCCTTTTGGTTTGAGCTTGTGCTGAAAAAAAGCTCAAAGCCATAATTAATAATATGAATTTTTTCATTGCAATTTTTTTATACTAATGATAGATAAAATATCAAATCAATAACGTAATTATTGTACGTTTATTATCACCGGCGGAATTTGTTTCAGAGCTTGTCCACCTAGACCTGTTGCGGTTGCGGAAATATTAAATACGGCAGCAATATCACCAGATCTTAAGTTTTTAGTTAAAGCAACTACAGAAGCCATAGAATTTCCTGTAACCATCATTGCAGCCCTACCTGGAACTTTAAACATAAAGCTGTTAACTGTAAAGCTAACCGGGAAATCGAAATCCGGCATTACTACAGCCACTTTTTGATTAGGTATTGAGCTTGCAGGCATTGAAACAACATTTTTACCCTGAACTTGACCTTGTGGTGGCGGAACATTTTTAACTCTGAAATCGAAAGATTGAGAAATGGTACCTCCTTTGGGATCACGACCAGAAATTGTAAGTTTTACTGCATTTCCAGCTCCTGGAGAAACGATCCATTTTCCACCGCTTCCGCTAACTGAAGCTCCCGAAGCTGACAAAGAAATCCCTGCCATATCTGCACCAAGTATTGAACCTGAAACTGGATTCGGTAAACCACGGTAAAGTACGTTCATCTTGTCTGCTGTTACAATTGCTCCCTTTTGAGCTTTCAACTCTTGAGCTCCTGCGATAACTTTGTAGGTGTGGTCGTACGGAAGAGATATTGATTTCCCATTAACATCTGTGAACGAAATTGTTCCACTAAATTTATGGTCTCCTAAAGCACTTGTGTTTAAATTAGTAGAACCTAAACCATTCTGAACACTCAATCCAGGCATGGATAATCCCGGAACATTGCTTGAGTAGTTCCCAATAGCAACAGTTGCAGGAGCAGCTTCACCTTGTATAACGGTTGAAGGAGCGGAGACAATAGCTTTGTATGAATCGAACTTAATATCTGCATCAACTTTTTCTTGAAGCATCGCCATTAAAGCATCAGATTGCAAATTTCTTGCTTCGGACTGTATAACTTCTAGATTAGATAGTGCAGCGATCAATGGTTGTCCATAGAATTTGTATTGAAGCCAATTTTTGTTTTTGATGGTTTTTCCTTTTTCAAATTCTGTTGCTAAGTTTTTTGTAGCTCTAGGAACCAGTGTCTTACTCATTTCAGCGTTCGAACCGAAAGTAGCACTAATGAAATCCTTTAAATCTGCCATTTTTGCTTTAAGATCTGCAGAAGTTTTTGAAGGTTTGGTTTCATCTGCACCATCAAAAAACTTTTTAGATGAAGGTTCAGTATTATTCAAAGCTGCGAAGTTATCCGTAACATCTACACCTTCTGTAAAACCGGCGTCTTTTTTCAAATCTGCTTTAACTCCCTCAATAAACGAAACCAGGTCGTTTGTTTTTGCTTTTAATCCTCTATACTGTTCGAGAGGTTGCGCATAGGTATCGGGAGTATTAGCTGCCTTTGCTTCTAATGTTTTTTCAAAAATTTTATCATTTTTTTGTTCTACCAAACCTCTTGTATCGGTAAGAGTTTGATTGGTATCGTTATATGATCTGATGATCTCCTGGTCGATTTGCATTGCAAGCATCGCGATGAAGACCAGATACATCAGGTTAATCATCTTCTGACGAGGGGTCTGTTTTCCTTGTGCCATTTCTAGTAAATTTTGTTAATAATTTTAAATTTTAAATATAAATGGTTAGAAAACTATGATTTCATTGCACTAAGCATTCCGCCGTAAACTCTGTTAAGATTATTTAAGTTAGAAGTTAATCCTGATAATTCCTCGTTGAATTTTTCTGAGTGAGCTGCAGACTTCTGCATATCTTCCACATATTTTTTACTGTACTCGGTTTGTTCTTTTCCGTGTGCCAATTGTAAAGCGTAAAGAGCATTCATACTTTCCAAATGACTTGCAGCCAACATCAACTGATCGTTGTATTTGCTTGTAGCAGAAGATACATCAACTGTTTGGTTAATTTGGTCAACTGAGCTAGAGAATTTGTCAATTCCTGTTCTTAATCTTTCGAATAAATCCACATCCAATTTAGCGTCTGCAAGCATTTTGTCTAACTTATCTGATAGTGAAGTTTCTAATTCTTTTACTTCAGCTGATTGGAATCCTAAAGTAGAATGTTTAGGATTTGGTTTAGCATCTTTATCTAATAATTCTGGATATACATTTTCCCATGCATAAGATTCTTCTGTTTTTGGTGCATCAAATGCAAAAATGGTGAAGATAATTGCTTCTGTAATCAATCCAATTGCTAAAACCATATTACCAGAAATTGGACCCAAACTCCAGTGAGTCAACTTGAAAAGTGCTCCTAAGATTACGATGGCTGCTCCAATTGAGTAGATAAAATTGTACGTTGCTTCTTTAGTTTTGAACATGTTTTTGAATTTTTTTAATAGTTAAAAATTATTATTTGTTTTTGTTTGTCCTTAATTAGTTGGTTCTTTTTCTGAATTTAGCTGTACCTTCAGGAATATCTTGTACCGTTCGGAAACCGATGTAACTTCTTGCAGAGTCTTTTCTTTCATAATCTCTTGCTCCTGTCATTAATAAGTAACCAACATCTTTCCAAGAACCGCCACGTACCGTTTTTCTAGGCTCTCTGTATGCTTGGTTTGACAAGTATGGATTTAAAGTTGATGCGAACTGATAAGTTGAGTTGTTGTACGGAGATTCTGTCCACTCAGCAACATTTCCTGCCATATCGTAAAGTCCATATCCATTTTTTTGAAACTGCTTCACCGGCGCAGTATAGGTATAAGTTCCTTTTTTCTCGTCTTCGATATAGTTACCTCTTTTCGGTTTGAAGTTGGCTAAATAACATCCTCGATCATCTTGTAAATATGGTCCTCCCCAAGGATAGGTAGCATTTTCTTTACCGCCTCTTGCTGCATATTCCCATTCTGCTTCTGTCGGAAGTCTGAAGGCCATTGGTTTTTGTTTCTTCTTCTTCAAAGATTCATTATAGTCTGACTTCAATTTTGATTTAAAATTACAGTAAGCTCTTGCCTGATCCCAGGTTACCCCTACAACTGGATAATTTTTATAAGCACTGTGCCAAAAATATCCATCATAAAGCGGTTCGTTATAAGCATAATTAAAATCCTTAATCCAAACGGTGGTATCGGGATAAACAGCTATACTTTCCTTTTTCAAATATTTTGTTCCTCTCGATTTATCTTTAACTGCAGACTCAATATCTTCCCAATTGTAAGCATATTTTAGTTTTCTGCTGTCAACAATTCTCTCGTTATTAATTCTTTCGGCAGGCGGAATATACATTGATTCCAAAACTTCAGCATATTGCACATCTGGATAATCGGAAGTTTTCCACCTTAAAGGTACATTCCAATCCAATTTTTTTGATTCATCGTAACCATCTCTACCTCCTTGTGAGTCCATGAACTCCTGATAAGCAGTTTTGGTATCGCCTGCTTTTTTTGAGGCATAAGCATAATCGCCAATTCCAGTCCCATTTCCGGTTGAACCACCTTCACCAGCTGCTTCTGCAAGCAATGTGCGAGCGATAGAATCTCTTACATAATTAATAAACACCCTGTATTCTGCATTGGTAATTTCGGTTTCGTCCATAAAAAATGAAGAAACAGTTACTGTTTTCAGGTTTGCTTTTTCTGGTGTATTGGTGAAATCCTGATCAGCCATACCCATTACATAAGAGCCTGCAGGAATAGCAACCATTCCATAAGGTCTTTCGGCGACAAATGATTTCGCTTTTCCTTTAGGAACTAGCTCTCCCTTCATACCTGGTTTACCCGCAGAAGAGCTTCCACGCTTGGAACATGAGGCTACTACAGATGCTGATAATAATACAAGAAATATTCTTTTCATGCTATTTTTTGAAATTAAGCGGTAAATATATAATTTTTTAAAAAAACAATTACGATTTTTTTTGCAAAACGTGAAAATGTTTAGATTATTTTATCTGATTTAACATTTATTTTATTCTACGGTAACTGATTTTGCAAGGTTTCTCGGCTGATCCACATTTGCACCCCTGTAAACAGCGATGTAATATGCGAGTAGCTGCAGGGGAACCGATGCTACAATTGGGGAAAAACATTCGGACGTTTCCGGAAATTCAATCACGTAATCTGCCATTTGTGAAACCTGTGTATCCCCTTTGTTCACTACGGCAATTACTTTTCCTTTTCTTGCTTTAATCTCCTGAACATTGCTGACAATCTTATCGTAATGCCCTTGTTTTGGAGCAATGATTACAATAGGCATATTTTCGTCAATCAAAGCAATAGGACCGTGCTTCATTTCAGCAGCTGGATAACCTTCTGCATGGATATAGGAAATTTCTTTCAATTTAAGAGCTCCTTCCAAAGCAGCTGGGAAATTGTAACCTCTTCCCAAATAAAGGAAATTTTGGGAATCAACGAAATTTTTTGCAATCTCTTTTGTGATTTCGTGGGTACTTTCCAGCACCTCTTCTACTTTTTTAGGAATGGCATCAAGTTCTGAAATCAATCTCATGAATTCCTGATTGCTCAAATTACCATTATGTTTACCTAATTTCAAGGCAATCAATGAAAGGATGGTCAACTGTGCTGTAAATGCTTTTGTAGAAGCAACCCCGATTTCCGGACCTGCGTGCGTGTAAGAACCTGCGTCGGTAATTCTCGCAATTGATGAATCTACTACGTTACAAATTCCGTAGATGAAAGCACCTTTTTCTTTGGCCATTTTAATCGCAGCCATGGTATCTGCAGTTTCGCCTGATTGCGAAATTGCAATCACGATGTCTTTTTCAGTAATAATGGGATTTCTGTATCTGAATTCTGAGGCATATTCAACTTCTACCGGAATTCTTGCAAATTCTTCTATAAGATATTCACCAATCAGGCCTGCGTGCCAAGAAGTTCCGCAAGCAATAATGGTGATTTTTTGCGCCTGATTGATTCTTTCCAGGTGATCCCAGATTCCGGCCATTTTAATAATGCCTTCTTCGACCAGCAATCTTCCTCTTAATGTATCGTGAATTGATTTGGGCTGTTCGAAAATTTCTTTGAGCATGAAGTGCTCATAACCGCCCTTTTCGATCTGCTCAAGACTTAATTTAAGTTCCTGTACTTGAGGAGTTATTTTTTCGTTATCCTTAATATTTCTGATGTCAACCCCTTTTTCAAGAGAGATGGTTGCCATATGACCTTCTTCCAGATAAACTGCCTCCTTTGTAAATTCAACAAAAGGTGATGCATCGGAAGCGATGAAATATTCATTGTTACCCAATCCAATAGCTAAAGGGGAACCAAGCCTTGCAACCACCAAAACACCCGGATAATCATCATGCAGTACTGTAATTGCATAAGCGCCATAAACCTCATTTAGCGAGTATCGTACAGCCGTTGGAAAATCAATGTCTGGATTAGTGTCCATAAAAAACTGGATAAGATTGACCAGAACTTCAGTATCTGTTTCCGAATGGAAGGTAAATCCCTTTTCAGTAAGCATGATCTTGATGGTATCGTAATTCTCAATAATCCCATTATGAACCAAGGCAATTTTACCATTATTCGAAATATGTGGGTGCGAATTTTTATCACTTGGAACACCGTGAGTTGCCCATCTAGTATGCCCCATACCGACATGGGATTTTCCTTCCAGATTTTTGGAGATTCTAAACAAATCATCCACTTTGCCTTTTGTTTTGGCAACATCGAAATGTGAGGGCTGCTCCAGCACAATTCCTGCACTGTCATATCCTCTATATTCTAACCTGCGAAGACCATTGATTACAACTTCGTAAGCGTCTTGAAATCCTGTATATCCGACAATTCCACACATATATATTCGTTTTTATTAAATCTTTATTTTTTTCCGTAAGTTAAAATTAATTTTGCTCGCTGCTGCTCATTAGTTGGATCCGATCCCACGAATACTGCCCTATTTGGCGTATAATAACGATTATTAAAGTTTTGGGCACCAAAATCGGGATACTGTAATCCGATGAGCGTTCCTTTAGCATCCACAGAATAGCTGCCAACATTTAATATAATGTCATTGTTCGCCGCATCAGCTTCTATGATATTTTTAAATGTCTGTGTGATTCCGATATCATAATAAGCCGGATTGCTGTTCAGGTTATAAGGTTTCACGAGAAAATAATTTCCGGAATTTGCCAACGTATTCATATCCGTTAGGAAGGTGTACAAATTGGTGTAGGAGTTATCCGTATTGATAATTCTTTCATTCACCACAAAGCTTTCTGGTTTCTTGTAAGTATTGTCCCAAGTTGATTTGTCGGTATAAATACGCAATTTGGCAGTCGTAATCCCTATCTTCTCATTTTTGTACATATTCTTGATTGAATCAACGGTTGCTTTAGGAACTCTCAAACCAATGCCTGGTCCACCCATTCCCTGCGCAAAAATTTTAGGATCCCCGTTAATTTTGTCCACATTGGCAAGTGCTAATTGTGATGGCGTACCTGAACGGTCGAAAGTAATTTGGTTAAAATGCACGTTGTTCGCCCCCAAATCAAGGTCAAATGTAGCAGTTTCACGAGTTGTGGTTCCACTAACCGTTTTATCTTTCTTGTAGTAAAGCCTCAAAGCTAGTGCACCTGGAGCAAACTTAAAAATGTAACCGTCATTCTCTTCAATAGAAATTTTCATCCCTTTGAAATATCTTATAAAAGTTGCTGCATCAGCCAATTCGGCAGAAGAAGCCTTTTTCATGATATTATTCTGGAAGAATAGGCTGTCCAAATGAATCCTGATGGACGGATCTGATTCATACAGCACCGAATTATCGGAGTCTTTTGTAAGCTTTACTGAAGAAATATTGCCATCAAACACTTTCGAACCCAGTAAGTTGCTTGTCGCAACGTTTTTATTGGAGTAAAATTTCTCTGCACGGCTGAAAAGGAATTCGTTCACTTCATGAACTTTGATATTGAAAATCGTTTTCCCGTTGATTTTGGCTTTCCCATATTTTTTCACTGGGTATCTATTAACTACACTTTTTGCAGCAACTGCACCTTCAGGATAAATATAATCTTCCTTTGTAATGGTAGTTATTGAATCAGCACTATAGCTAGGCTTAATCAACATCACCGCAGAATCCAACACGGGATTTGTACCAAAGTCAGGTGCATAAGAAGAAAGACGAACCTGAGTTACATAAGCAGATTTCTGCATACCAAATTGTGGTTCTGCAAATGCGCCTAAAGTGGCACTATCGGTCTGTAAATTATCTGTTCTAATTCTTATAGAGTCGTTATTATTAGCATTGTAGGCAATAACAGGGAATGTAGTTTCATTTCCTTGCGCACCATTCTGAAAAAACTGTGAACCCAACTGATCAGCATCCGATTCACAATTTAACACCGCTAAACTACCTAATACTAAAACTGCAGTAATATTAAATACTTTCGTTATATTTTTTATCATTAAAATTTAAATTGATTAATACAATTGATTGATTGAATCTGCGTCGAGATACTCGCTTTTTGAGGTCTTGGTTTTATTGAAAGCATTTTCAAGCGGCTCCTCCAAGAATTCGTCACCTTTAACAACGATATCAACCAGATCCATGCTTTCTATTACAAAGCCTTGGAAGCTAGGTTTTTTAAACGCATTAATTGAATTGATATTGTCGAACTTCATTTTTTCTTCGGTTGTCGCAGGCAAATCGCCCTCTTCCTCGTTATAAACAGAAAGAACCAATTTAGAATCTTTGAAGTACGAATCGTTTTTGTAGAAAGATTTAAGGTAAATCGGAATGAATGAGGCCATCCATCCGTTCAAGTGAATCACATCAGGAACCCAGTTTAATTTCTTGATGGTTTCTATCACCCCTCTAGCAAAGAAAATCGCTCTTTCATCATTATCCTCAAAAGGTTCTCCTTCCTCATCAAAGTAATACTGCTTCCTCTTGAAATAATCTTCGTTATCGATGAAATAAACCTGAAGTCTTTCACCAGGCAAAGATGCTACTTTGATTATTAAAGGCTGATCCAGATCATTAATAATAATGTTCATTCCAGAAAGTCTAATCACCTCGTGGAGCTGGAATTTTCTTTCGCTTATTTGCCCAAATCTAGGCATAAAAACCCGCACATCATTTCCTTGCTGGTGCATTTTGAGCGCCATATTGCTCACCAATGTTGCCATATTGCTGTCTTCTTGGTAAGGAAACATCTCTGTGGTAACATATAATATTTTTTGGTTCGCCATAAATTCTATCTTCTTCTTAAGTTGTAAGCAGAATATTCTACGGTGCAAAATTACAAAATTTTAAGCTAATATTTTTTAATTAACACATTTTAATAATTATAATTTGAAAAGCTTGATTCATCGACAAAATAATTTTTTTCATATCGCATTTTTTTAATTGAATTTATTATTTTTACATACATTAATGATAAACTATGGAAATTTTCAGAACCCGTAAAACACTACAGGATTACATTGAAAGGCAGAAGGAAATGGGAAAAAAAATCGGATTTGCTCCTACAATGGGTGCGCTGCACAAAGGCCACATTTCACTTTATGAAACCGCCAGAAAGCAAAACGATCTTGTGATCTCCTCTATTTTCGTCAACCCTACACAGTTCAACAATACTGAAGATCTGGAAAAATATCCCAGAAATATAGAAAATGACATTAGGATACTGAAGGAGTCGGGATTTGTAGATGCGGTATATATCCCGGAAGTTGCAGATCTCTATCCGGAAATAGTAGAAAGCAGAGAGTATGATTTCGACGGATTGGAAAATGAGATGGAAGGGAAATTTCGCCCAGGACATTTCAACGGAGTGGGTACGGTAGTGGAAGAATTATTACGACAAGTACATCCCGACAATGCGTATTTTGGAGAAAAGGATTATCAGCAATTAGCCATTATTAGAAAATTGGTTGAAAAGTTGAAATTGCCCATCCAAATCCATGGCGTCCCAATTTATAGAGAAGATAACGGACTTGCCATGAGCTCCAGAAATCAAAGGTTGAGCTCCAGCCAAAGAGATGCTGCCAAAATAATCCATGAGACTTTAGTAAAAGTTAACGACTGGTTTCGGGTAATCACAGTTTCAGAAATCTATGACCGAGTAAAAGAAATATTTGAAGATCAAAGAGGAATGGTCCTGGAATACTTCGAGATTGCGGAAGAATCTACTTTAAAAAAGACCGATTTTTTCTACAAGGACAAAAATTATAGGGCTTTTATTGTGGTTTTTGTGGGTGAAGTAAGGTTGATCGACAATATGCATCTTGATTAAGAAAAACGCCAAAAGCCTTCAAGAAGAAGGCTTTTGGACACCAAATCACAAAATATTAATATGAAAAAAATTTACTCCTAAAAAAGTAAATTTGTGACCTGGCTGGGATTCGAACCCAGGACCCATACATTAAAAGTGTATTGCTCTACCAGCTGAGCTACCAGGTCGGTCTTTTTTTATAAATAATGATTGATAATCGATGATTGACAAATTTCGGCCATCATTTATCAATTATCATCCATGATTTATGGTTTTGGTGCCTGCGACTGGACTCGAACCAGCACATCCATAGGAAACCACCCCCTCAAGATGGCGTGTCTACCAATTTCACCACGCAGGCAAAAAAAAACCGTAAAATTTACGGGTAATTTTTGCTTGTGACCTGGCTGGGATTCGAACCCAGGACCCATACATTAAAAGTGTATTGCTCTACCAGCTGAGCTACCAGGTCGGCCACTTCATTAAACAATTTGTTAAAACTAAATTCAACAATCATTTTGTTTTTAAAGTGGTGCAAAGATAAGGCTTTTTTTAAAATCTCAAAATTTTTTTAGTAATTTGTGAAAAATTCAAAAATGATAATTTCTCTTATCGGTTACATGGGCAGCGGTAAATCGCACATTGCCAAACTTTTGAGCGACAGACTTGGGATCAAATTAATTGATCTAGATAAAGAAATTTCTAAAAAAAATAAAATGACCATCGCTGAAATGTTCCAAAAAAAAGGGGAGATTTTCTTCAGAAGGCAGGAAAGAGCACTTTTGGAAGAGATTGTTGCCACCGAGGACAGCTGCATTTTAAGTCTGGGTGGTGGTACTCCTGCATACTATAACAATATGGAATTAATCAATCAAAATTCCGAAAGCATATTCTTGAGGACGTCTATAAAAAATCTTACAGAAAGGCTATTGAAACAAAAGCACAAAAGACCGTTGATTGCAAATATTTCAGACCAAGATCTGCCTGAATTTATCGCTAAGCACCTTTTTGAAAGAAATATTTTCTACAATAAAGCAAAATATACCGTAAATACTGACGACAAAACCCCGGAAATGATCGTTGAAGAATTGTGCGACTTACTTTAATCTTCATCGCTGTCATCGACCTCACGGAAAAATAATTCCCAGTCGTCCTTCTCCATTTGCGATCCATCAACGCCACCGGTAAAATCCTCCAGATCACGGCGGTCTTTTTTTGTAGGTCTCCCTTCTCCGCGGTTGCGGTAATATTCCTGATTAAGTTTCCTTAGCTGCAAAATTTCATACTGCTGTTTATCAGTTTTATCTTCAATGTACAGGGGAACCAATTTTGGCCCTATTCTACTTTTAGGCACCTGTAATATTTTGATTTGATATTCGATTTGATTTTTTTTGATTTTCAGCACATCACCCTCTTTCACTTCTTTCGAAGATTTCACCACATTTCCCCCAAGTGAAACCTTGTTCTTCTTAATTTCGTCAGCGGCAATACTTCTTGTTTTATAAAAACGTATACTCCACAAAAATTTATCAATTCTCATATTTTATTTATACTTTTGCTGGATTAAAATTTTAGCAATTTAACAATTATATTAAAATGAAGAAAATATTTTTATATATGGCGTTCTGTTCCTTAGCAATCATTTCTTGCCGAAAAGATGGGGTCGTAGAAGAGATTCCTGAAGTAAGTATCGATACGCAGAACAGCTACGACGATCAGGCCGCCCAAAATTTTCTAGAAACACATTACCTTGATGAGAAGGGTAAGATTAAAGACTACGTGGAAACTGACACGGTAAATAAAAAACTATCAAAACTTAACCCGGTAATTTTACCTTCGGGGGTCATTTATATCATTAGAGCTGGAGCACAACCAACCCCCGGAAATCCTATTGGAACGAATGACGTAATTAGATTAATGAGCATCAGTAACTCTTATGTTGCTGCGAAAACAGATGACAAGGTTAAATTTGAAAGCGCAGTAAATTTTCGAAATACAATCTCAACAACAGGAACTCCGGAAGCTGATCCTTATTATTTTTATACAAAGAACTCTTTCATCACTTCTTTCAATACAAAATACAAAACAAGTTACGACCATTCTTTTTTTGAGATTGAGGGATTCCGTGAAGCGATACAAAAATTTAAAGCTTTCGATTTATCCGATGAAGCGGGCTATAATCTGCAGGGTGTAATCATTGTTCCTTCAAGGGCTGCTTACGGTAGAGATATACATTATAGCTCCGGAATGTCGTATAGAAATAGATCTTTTGTTTTTGCTGTCCAGATATATAAAACAAAAGCCAGAACGGCTGCAGAAGACTAAAAATTTTCGACTTCTTAAAACTTAAAAGACTGCATCAAAAGCAGCCTTTTTTCTATTCATACACTTGACGAAGGATTTCCAATGATTTTGGAACTCGAAATTCACTAAAGTGATAGGTGAAGTACACCATCAAAGAGTCTACAAATAAATTCCTATCAGTTCTTTTCAACTGGATCTGATAAATATCTTCGGTTAAAAACTTTTTCCAAATTGCTGAAGTTTGCTCATCAAAAAGATGATGAGAGATTTCGTCTCCGAAAATTCCAGTTTCAGGGTTAAGGTAAGCTCCTTTCTTTAGTAATGGAGAAACACCCGATATGATTAGAAAATGAAAGAGAAAAGAAGCGTATGAAGTGATGTTGTTTTGAAAAATCTCGTTTTGAAGTTTTAAGATAGCATCAAACAGTTCAGGGTTTTTTTGTTCTTCCCGCAGAACATTGTTTAAAAATTCGGCCACAAAAAAAAGTGGTGAGCTGCTCTTCACCCCCATCATTTCCGAAAAACCCGAAATCAACTCTATGTTAGAAATAGACTTAACGTTCGTCTTAACCTTACTGTTGGAAATAGTGATATTAAGTAAATTTAATGGGAAAAGATATGGCTTCTTCTTACTTTTCGCGGAATAAATGCCTTTCGCAAAAAAACTTTGATATCCATTTTCGGAGGTGAAGCAATGCAGCACTGCATGATTATCGCCATATTTAAGATAAGAAAGCAGAAAACCGCTGATGTTTACCATTAATTTACGACCGCTATTTTTGCCGTTGCAGTATCGGTTCCGTCTGAATTGGTCATCAAAACAAAGTAGATTCCCGAAGCAACACGTACTCCACGCTGGTTATTGAGATTCCATTCGTAATAGCCTCCTTTTGCCACCGCTTGGTGAACAAGGTTTCCTGCCGCATCGGTGATTCTTATATTTGTTTTTTCAGCCAGTCCTCGAATTCGTACATTTCCTTTGTAATTAGCATAAACAACTGGATTTGGGTATACCAAGACCTCCCCGAAATTTTCATTCACACTTAAAACATCTCCCTGGTAAACCATCACACCGTCCAAGGTCACAAAATACACCTTCCCTGTTTGTTTATCCACTTTAATATCTGTAACACTGTTTGTTGGTAATGGTGAATTCTGCTTGGTAAAATGATTGAACGTTTTTTGGCCATCCGAGCTTAAATAAAACACGCCGCCTTCATCAACAGAAACCCATTTTTGGTTTCCACCATCTACTTCAATCTGTAAAATCGGTGAATCTCTGAATAATTCTTCACCCACACCATTTTCTTCTATAATGATCGGTTCTGTCCGTGGATTATCTTCGTCGATTGCTGCCGAAGGATTTTGCAAAATACGGAGGCCAATTCTTGTTCCGATCCAAACATCATCATTTTTGTCAATCGCAGCCGAAACAACACCATCTGCAGGAAGATTATTATTTTTCCTAATCATTTTAAAACGGTCATCGCCAAGTTGTGTAGGCGTATTTTTGTAGTCGTAAATCAGCAAACCTCCTCCTCCAAAAAATGGAGCGGGAATGTATAAAATTCCGTTTTTGGTAAAAGGTTTTTGGGTAGATCCAGAATTAATCACATTCACCAAATTAAAGCTGTCGGAAGCAGGAATGTAATAATAGAATCCAATTTTATCAGAATTGGCCGCAGAAGAGACAAAAAGCTGGTTATTTTCATCAAAAGTTAATCCAGCAACGCGGTTAAGCCAGTTACCTGTACTCGCATAAATATTTTTATATTCATCATTTTCCATTCTGTAAATACCTTTTTGCCCGTCGATCGGAGTCCAGTTCACAAAAAATATTTCAGAAGGTTTTGCAGGGTTCATCACTGCATCCATCACGTTTAGTGGCCCCGGAAAAGTTTTAAAAAAATTAGGGTACACCCAATTGGTTCCATTAAAGTGATAGTAGCCAAAATTATTGAAGACCGGCGTATCGTAGGCATCTCTGCCTCCACTGGAGATCAACACCTGATTTCCCAACAAATCAATCTTATAGGAAGTATTGCTGTACGGTCCGTCTGGTTTCAAAAAGTCGCCCGCTTCGTTTTTGATCCCGGAAGTCTTGGTTCCTGCGAAAATTTTAGAATTGCTGAAGAATCCGGTATTGAGCTGTTCCCCGAAATCAAAGCTTTTCACAAAAGCACCGGTGGAAGTGAAAATTGAAATTTCCAGAGCGTCTGCAACGATAATATTTTGTGGGGTAACTGTAATGTCCCTTATCGAATTGAAACCTTTTGGTAAAGCAGTAAAAGTTGTCCCATTTCCGGAATAAACCGTATTTAGATTGGAATAAGCGATGGTACTTCCCACAGAAATCTGGCTAAAGTTTCCAGCATTTACGGTATTCCACGAGGAAAAGATTGGAAATGTCACGTTCATTTCGTGAGACTTCAAACCGGTTGCAGTAGCCACATAAACGGAGTTATCTTTAATCACCGCTTCTTTCGCTGCCTCGTAAACACCGTTGTTTATAAAAAAGGCCGAATCTCCAAATTCTTTTTTATCCAAACGGAAGATCGAAACACCGTAATTTACCGAAATCACTGCTAAATTGCCCGTAATTGAAATATGATTTATTCTTTTCTCACCGTTATAACCAGCCGCAATTGGAATGTCGACTACGTACGTGATTCCTTCAGGTGTAATGACATCCATAGCGCCATTTTTATAACCAACCAAACCTATTTTTGTTTCAGGGTTGTAATCAAATGCACTAATTTTCACCTCGTGAAGTCCGTTCGCTTTTGACAACTTGGTGATTTCGCCAGTTGCAGGCGTGTAAAAGAAGATTCCGTTTTCTGTAGCAGCAATGAGTTTTCCGTTGTCCTCTCGAATCGCCAAAACATTATTATAAGAGAACAAATCGCTCCATCTGCTCGAGGAAATAATCTGCGCGGAAAATTGCAGCGAAAAAAGGAGTAGTAGAAAAGGTATTATTTTTTTCATCATTTTTTTAAACTAATATACTGTCATCTATAACTTGATTGTTCCATGAAATATTTTTCACGTTTTTGTTTTCATCGAAATAAAAATCGATTTTTCCTAAAAGAAGTCCTGCCCAACCCACTTGATTCACCAAAACATTTTTGCCTTTTCTATTGATAAAATTTTGTGGTTTAGGTAAGAAAGTATGAGTGTGACCACCAAGGATTAAATCAATCCCTTCGGTTTGCGCAGCTAAAATTTTATCTGAAACTTTCTTCGGGTCATCTTTATAATCATAACCAATGTGTGAAAGACAAATCACCAAATCACATTTTTTCTCATTTCTCAACAAATCGGAATATTGCTGCGCCATTTCAACTGGATTGAGGTATTTCGTTTCTAAATACTGTTTCTTCCCAACCAAACCTTCAAGCTGAATTCCCACCCCGAAAATCCCGACTTTAATTCCGTTTTTATTAAAAATTTTGTACGGAATTGTTTGTCCGTCAAGAATGGTATTTTTAAAATCGTAATTAGAGCAAATGAAAGGAAATTTCGCATTCGGCTGAACTTTTTTAAATCCTTCCAAACCATTGTCGAAATCGTGATTTCCCATCGTTGCTGCATCATAACCCATCATCGACATTAACTTAAATTCTAATTCACCACCGAAAAAGTTGAAGTATGGCGTTCCTTGAAAAATATCTCCCGAATCAAGCAGCAACACATTACTTTCCTCCTTTCTGATTTTTTGGATTAGTGCTGCTCTTCTCGCAAAACCACCTTGATTCGGATTTCGGCTGTAACTAGAATCAAACGGCTCGATTCTGCTGTGTTGATCGTTGGTATGAAGAATCGTGAGTTTGTTGGCAGAAGTTTTTTCTAAAAAGTTCAGGTTTTCAGCCAAAAGCAAATTCGGGGCTAAAGTCATCGCCAAAGTTCCGCGACCAATCGTTTTTAAAAACTGCTTTCTATCCATCAGTTTTGTTTTTTTTGTTTTTAAAAAGTAAACGCACGTCTTTCGGTGCCACAATTTCCGGATTTGCCTTAAATTTTTCAAGGAACAAATCACGCAATTTAATTCCGGTCGAAATCATTTCACCTTTGCCAAAAAACGACATATTATCCCCACCTAAAGCCAAATAATCAGAAGTTGCAATGTAATATGTTTTTGCAGGATCAACTTCTTTTCCGTTGATTAATTCCTTCACCGACATTCCGTTATCTGTTTCAATATAAAGTCTAGAAACAGGATTGTTTTTCTGTGTCTTCAAGTAATAATCGAAAAGGCCTTTCAAATCTGAACCTTTCATTTTCACGATCATCACTTCATTTTCAAACGGCATTACTTCGTAAATATGTTTAGTCAAAATATCGCCTTTCCCAATAGTAGAGCGTATTCCGCCCACATTGATTACTGCTGCATCCACTCCGTTTGGGATTCCGTTTTTTCTCGCCCAATCGTCTGCACCTTCAAAAGTAAAGTCTGCCAGAAGATTTCCCAAATTACTGTTGTCTCCCTGTTTGTTCAAATCGACATTTGTATAAGAAATTTTAGTATTCATTTTTCCTTCCAACTCAGCTTTATAAGGTTCGATGACTTTTGTAAAAGCTGCGTCTTCCGGTAAATCTTTGGAAAGGGAAATGTTTTTCTCGGCACTTACTTTCGCCACACTCAACGCGGTTCTACACGAAGAAAGCGACAAAATTGCCAAACCAAGAACGAGGAATCTGTTTTTCATTGAGATAAAATCTTGAGTTGCAAATATAAAGATATGAATATAAAGTTGTGATAATTTTTTCCAGGTAGGTGAAAATATTTTTATACAAAATACCGAATCAAAAGTTAGGTTTTTCAGTAATTCAGATACTTTTGTCTTGATACGAAAGTATCCAAAAAATCAAGACTGGATATTTTTGCTAAAAAATCTCCTACGTCATCGCATTTGCCCAATTGAAAAAACACAACAATTTTAGAAAACAGAACTTTAAAAATCTTTGATTTTTCACTTTGTGTACTAATTTCACCAATTTAGGAACAATTAGACTTTTGTGACTTTTGTGGTTTACATAATTTTTTTGTTTTTATGCAGTATTTTTTCACAAATTCTCATCTAAATTTTCGTATTTTTGAAAACATTAATTTAATTCAGAATGAGCAATTTAAAAGGAGTTGGTGTTGCTTTGGTAACGCCTTTCAATGAAGATTTGTCGGTAGATTTTGATTCGTTGACCAAATTGGTCGAGTTCAATATCGAGAACGGTACTAATTATTTGGTGGTTTTGGGAACAACCGCAGAAGCGGCGACGCTATCAGAAGAGGAGAAAAAACAGGTTACAGATCATATCGTAAAGGTGAATAACGGACGTCTTCCTTTGGTTCTTGGAATTGGCGGAAACAACACGATGGAAGTTAAAAAACAGATTGAGGAAGCCGACCTTTCTGCTTTCGATGCAGTTCTTTCTGTTTCACCATACTACAACAAACCTAATCAGGAAGGGCTTTATCAACACTATAAAGTTTTGGCCGGAACAGGAAAGAAAATCATTATTTACAACGTTCCTTCAAGAACCGGACAAAATATTGAAGCTTCCACCACTTTGCGTTTGGCCAAGGAATTCCCGAATTTATTTTTAATTAAAGAAGCCGCACCCAATATTTTACAATATTTCGACATATTAAGACAAAAACCTGATGGTTTTAATTTGGTTTCCGGTGATGATGAATACACACTTCCTGTAACTTTAGCGGGAGGAAACGGTGTAATTTCCGTGATTGGACAAGGTTACCCGAAAGTATTCTCAACGATGGTTCAATTGGCTTTTGACGGAAAAGTAAAAGAAGCTTATGAAATCCACAATAAATTGGTGGAAATCACCCGATTGATTTTCGCTGAAGGAAATCCTGCCGGAATTAAAACCGTTTTGGCGGAAAAAGGAATTATCAAAAATTATTTAAGACTTCCGTTGGTTGCAGCAAGCGCAGGTTTGCAGGAAAAAATAAAGGCTGAAATGGCGAAGATTTGATACGAGGTTCGAGTTACGAGATTCGTGTCGCGAGTTTGGGAATATCATAATTTAAAAGGACTTTTTTCAAAAGTTCTTTTTTATTTGACTTAAACAAAAGAATTCTTAGCGGAATTTGTTAAGTGTTACGCCTTTGCCTCATCTTATTTAACAATATTTATTGAATCGGCTAACCTTCGATTTGCGGACTTAAAAGTTTCACGCAAGACAGCATAGTTATAAAACTTTGGGGACTTCGCGTTAAATTCAGTCCAATGATTTTACCAATTCAAAAAAATATTGACCACATTTCGCCAAATGCGTTCCATACCAAGAAAACGCTTCACCATCTACCAAAACAATTTTTGAATTTAGAAGTTCTTTTTGCAGTTCATCAATATGCTTTTGCTGAAAAGGAAATGGTTCGGAAGAAAGGAAAATAAAATCGGCCTTCTTCATTTCCTCAACTGAAATTTCGGGATATCTTTTTTCATTTTTAAAAACATTTTCAAAACCAAGTTTGTCGAGAATTTGATGGATAAAAGTATCGGAACCAATTGTCATATAAGGATTTTTCCAAACCAGGTAACATACTTTTTTGGATTCTTGAATTTTAATACCTTTGATAATATCAGAAATTTTTTGATTGAAATTTTTGGCTGTATTTTCTTTGTTTAAAAGCGTTCCGAGTTCTGTTAAAAATCTTGAATTGTCTTCTAAAGTTTCAATAGCAGTTACCCAAACTTTGAAATCTTTCATCAATTCTTCAACTTGTAATTTTTCGTTTTCCTCTTTATTGGCGATAATAAGATCAGGATTTAAATTCTTAATTTTCTCTAAATTTAAGTTCTTGGTTCCACCGATAGTTTCAACGTTTTTTACTAAACCTTTTGGATGTATGCAGAATTTGGTTCGACCGATGATTTCAGTATCAGTTAACCCAAAATCGAAAAGAGTTTCGGTGATGCTTGGAACAAGAGAAATTATTTTCATCAATGAGAATTATGTTTTAAACCATTAAGAAGTTAAGGTAGTTTTGTTATTCAACTACAGACAAGATAAATTTAGACTTTTAACTTCAATCTTAATGAACCATAATATCTTAATGGTTATAAGCCGTTATTACAAAATTTTCCCTGTAAGAAAAAGTGCCGCAATCGAAAAGTAAATGATCAAACCGGTTACATCCACCAAAGTTGCGACAAATGGCGCAGAAGAAGTTGCAGGGTCAAGATTGAATTTTTTCAAAATAAATGGAACCATCGAACCGGAAAGCGTTCCCCAAAGTACGATCATTGCTAAAGAAATTCCTGCGCTTATTCCCACAAAAAACCAATATTGCCCGTAATCGAACCAACCCATTTTGTGCCACAACATAATTCGGAAAAAACCGATGATTCCAAGCAAACTTCCTAAAAACAAACCGGTCACCAATTCTTTTCGCATCACGATCCACCAATCTTTCAAAGTGATTTCCTGTAGCGCCATTGCACGAATTATCAATGTTGCAGCTTGTGAACCGGAGTTTCCACCACTCGAAATAATTAATGGAATGAATAGCGCCAAAACCACCGCTTTTTCAATTTCAATTTCATAAAACCCCATCACAGAAGCGGTTATGAGTTGCAAAAAGAAAAGGACAATCAGCCACAATCCACGTTTCTTTATCATTTCAAACCATGGAGTTTGAATGTATGGTTCGTCCAACGCTTCTACCCCACCAAATTTTTGAATGTCTTCCGTGTTTTGTTCCTCAATTTGGTCAATGATGTCATCCACGGTCACAATCCCTACCAAAACGCCATTTTCAGTAACAATTGGTAATGCAGCGCGGTCATACTTTTCGAAATAAGGAACTGCATCTTCTTTGGAAGTCGTTGTGGTAATCGCCACAAAATGATTGTCGGTAATATCTGAAATCAAAGTGTCTTCTTCTGCCAAAAGTATGGAACCAATCGCAATGTCGTCTATCAAACGGTTTCTTTCATCCACCACGTAAAGATGGTTCATGGTTTCTACTTTTTTGCCGACTTTTTTGATATGTGCAAAACATCTTTTCACCGTCCATTCTTTTCGGATTTGGATGTAATAGGGCGTCATCAAACGAGCGATGGAATCTTCATGATAACCTAAAAGTTTCAGGGCAATTCTTCGTTCTTGCGGATTAAGGTGATTGATGGAATATTTAATAAGTTCATCGGGAAAATCCTCGAACAACGCGGTTCTGTCATCGGGAGTCATCGCGTTCAAAATCTCGGAAACTTCTTCGCTTCCGATGCTTCGAATGGTTTCTTCCTGAAAGTCGGGATCAAGGTGTGAGAAAACTTCTGCCTTGTATTGTTTCGGAACTTTCAGAAACGCCAAAAGCCGCTCATCTGCGGGCAGTTCGCTGAGTCTTTCGGCAATATCTGCCGGATTGAAAATAAGTTCCTGAGTTTCCACAATTCTATTTTTTAGGGAATTGCAAAATTAGCCTAAAAACTTAAAATTACCGAATAAATGAAGGATTTAAAAATTAATGTTATTTAATTTTCAATAGGAAGAACGTAATCTTTTTTGATTTTCTTAAGGTTTTTGCCCAAACTTTTCATTGCCCCGGTTGTCCCAATTTTGATGGAGTTTTCTGCGGAACCTAGGAGTCGCGCGTTTTTTTTATAAGTATCGTAATCGGTTTCTGTGATGAAATTTCCTTCCGAATCATACAGTTTCAAGCTCACAATCACTTGATTTGAAAACACATATTTTCCAAGTCCCACCTTAAAATATTTTACTTTTGGAACTACTGCGAATTGTGCGTTATTGTTGTCACAAAATTCTTTCAAGGTTTTTACATCAGCAGAATCAAAGGGTAAATTTGAATCCACTCTCAACATTTTATAATTTCTAAAATGGCTGATTCGATCAGAAACTGCACTGTAAAAAGCGGAATAAGTAGGCTCCTTTATTTCATCAATATCGGGAAAAACTTCGGGATTGAAATAGATGACATTCTGAATTTTTAAATCTCTATTAAAGACACTGTGTTGTGCGGAAACAGAATGACAGCCGGTCAAAAGTATGAAAGCCGTAAAAGTAAAACTCAGTAAATAAAGATTTCTCATTAATGTGCGTTGTTGCAAAAATACTGCCATTCAACGGATTATCAAAGAAAATTTTAAGATTTTTTTAACATTCTTTCTATGCCTTTCCATACACAGAATCAATCACGATATTTTGTCTGTATAAAAAATTGTCGTACTTTTGCACCCGTTACATAATAATCATTAAAATAATATTGGAATGTACTTAACAACTGACAAGAAGAAAGAAATCTTCGCAAAACACGGAAAGTCTGATGCAGACACAGGAAGTGCAGAAGGACAAGTTGCCCTTTTCACTTTCAGAATCAATCATTTATCTCAACACCTTAAGAAAAACCACAAAGATTATGCTACGGAAAAATCTTTGGTGAAGTTGGTAGGTAAAAGAAAAAGATTGCTAGATTACTTGAAAAACAAAGACATCGCAAGATACAGAGCGATTATCGCTGAACTTGGTTTAAGAAAATAATCTTTTCCGAAAAAAAAGAAAAAGCAACTCAGAAATGGGTTGCTTTTTTTTCCTCTTTAATTGGGATGTCTTCAACTTCTTGAAGACGGGATGTAATTGAAGTGGGTCAATTTAAACCGCCCTTCCTCGTGTAAGTAAATTCACGATAGCGAGTAAAATAATTGATCCCACTGCTCCTGTAAGAATCTGTCCGATAATTTCAGTACCGAAAGTTGTTCCCAACAACCAATATCCAATAAAACCGCCTACGATTCCTACTACGATATTTCCGATTAATCCAAGACTACCGCCTTTAAAGATTTGCGCGCCAAGCCAACCTGCGATTGCGCCGATAATAAGTGTCCATAAAATTCCCATAACTTTAAATTTTTAATGATTTGCATTTTCTTAAATTCTAAAATTATGCCACAAATAGAATATTTCGAGATTTGAAATTCCATATTTGAAATTAAATTCACTTCATTCAAACAAAATCAACTGATTTCAGACTCATTCAAACTCGACAAAAATGCGTATCTTTGCGCCGATTAAAAACGAAGTATTAACAAGAAAATCTGCCTGAAGAAGTTGCGCAGATTCGCTGAAAGCCGAAAGCAAACGGCAGAAAGCAACAAAATTTTTTATTTTATGAGTGCTCCAGAAGCAATTATTGAAAAATTTCAATTAAAAGACGGGAGAGAAATCTCCATTGAGACAGGTCGTCTCGCAAAACAAGCGAACGGTTCTGTAGTAGTAAAATGTGGCGGAACAATGCTCCTTGCAACAGTTGTAGCCAACAAAGACGCAAATCCGGGAGTGGATTTCCTTCCATTAACGGTAGATTACAGAGAAAAATTCTACGCAGGAGGTAAAATTCCTGGAAATTTCTTCAGAAGAGAAGCAAGACCTTCAGACGAGGAAATTTTAACGATGAGATTGGTGGACAGAGTTCTTCGTCCGCTTTTCCCGGAAGATTTCCACGCAGAAGTTCAGGTGATGATTTCCCTGATTTCTTACGACAAAGAAGCAATGCCGGAAGATTTGGCAGGTTTAGCCGCTTCCGCAGCCATCGCAATTACCGATATTCCTTTCAACGGACCAATGTCTGAAGTGAGAGTGGTGAGAATCGACGGACAACTTTCCGTAAATCCAAGTTTCGAAAACTGGAAAAAAGCAGATTTGGATATTATGGTGGGAGCGACTAAAGATTCCATCGTCATGGTAGAAGGAATTATGGACGAAATTTCTGAGCAGGAAATGATTGAAGCGATTCAGTATGCTCATGACGAAATTAAAGTTCAAATTGAAGCACAGGAAAGATTGGCTGAAAGAGTTGGAAAAGCTTTCCCAAAAAGAGAATACTCCCACGAAGATCACAACGAAGAAATTCGTGAAAAAGTTTGGAAAGAAACTTATGATAAAGTTTACGAAGTAGCAAAAACGCCATCTTCAAAAGAAGAAAGACACGATAATTTTGCAGCGGTTTTAGAAGAATTTCTTTCTCAATATTCTGAAGAAGAATTGGAAACTGTAAAACCATACGCAAAAGTTTATTACCATGATGTAGAAAAAGAAGCGATGCGCCAAATGATTTTGAACGAAAAAATTCGTTTGGATGGTCGTGATCCGGAAACTATTCGTCCAATTTGGAGCGAAATCGATTATCTTCCGGGAGCGCACGGTTCCGCAATTTTCACGAGAGGTGAAACGCAATCTTTAACCGCCGTAACCTTAGGTTCGATTAAAGACGCAAACATGGTGGATTCCGTTGCTTCTCAACATGACGAAAAATTCTTTTTACACTATAATTTTCCACCATTTTCAACAGGTGAAGCAAGACCTTTAAGAGGAACTTCAAGAAGAGAAGTAGGACACGGAAACTTGGCGCAAAGAGCGTTGCAAAAAATGATTCCTGCCGAAAATCCTTATACCATTCGTATTGTTTCCGATATTTTGGAATCAAACGGCTCGTCTTCTATGGCGACGGTTTGTGCAGGAACTTTGGCTTTGATGGATGCAGGTGTGCAAATTTCAAAACCGGTTTCCGGAATTGCGATGGGATTAATTACCGATCCAAAATCAGGTAAATTCACCGTTCTTTCCGACATTCTTGGTGATGAGGATCATTTAGGAGACATGGACTTTAAAGTGACCGGAACTGCAGACGGAATCACGGCTTGTCAAATGGACATCAAAATCCAGGGATTGACGATGGATATTATGACAACCGCTCTTAACCAAGCAAGAAACGGAAGATTACATATTCTAAATGAAATTTTAAAAACCATCGACAAACCAAGAGCCGATGTAAAACCTCACGCTCCGAAAATGGAAATTTTGGAAATTCCAAAAGAATTCATCGGTGCAGTGATCGGACCTGGTGGAAAAATCATTCAGCAGATGCAGAAAGATTTCGATACGGTGATTGCGATTGAAGAAATCGGCGAAATCGGAAGAATCGAAATTTCTGGCGTAAACAGAGAAAACATCAACGCAACGATTGCTGCGATTAACGAAATCACTTTCGTTCCTGTTGTTGGCGAAGTTTACAAAGGAAAAGTAGTGAAAGTGATGGATTTTGGTGCGTTTGTAGCGATTGCAAAAGGTACTGAAGGATTACTTCACATTTCTGAAATCGAGTGGAGAAGATTAGACAAAGTTCCTTACGCAGAAGGCGACGAAGTGGAAGTGAAATTCATGGGTTACGATGACCGCAAGAAAATGAAACTTTCCAGAAAAGTTTTGTTGCCGCGTCCACCAAGACCGGAGCAGAAACCGAGAGAAGAAAGGCCTCAAAATAACGAAGGACAAAAACCTGAACAGCAAGGTTAAAAATAAAGATCCGCTTCAAAAAATTGAAGCGGATTTTTTTAGACATACACTTCTCCTGTTTCGAAATGTCTTCTGGTAGAAGCGAGAGTGGGCTCTAAAGATTTGTGTTGATAATGAGGAAAATCTTTAAAAGAATTCCAATTCCCGCCCCACTCCAGGTTTGGTAAAAAAGGCAAAACAAGCGGTGCAATGTCTTTGTACTCCCGGTCTTTTTTGATGTACTCGCCATTTTCAAAAATACCGATGTCCCATGCTAAGCCAAAATTATGATTGCTTTGTCCACCTTTAGCATTGGTAACTATAGATCTGTTTTTCTGTGTAGTTCTTCCAATACTGTACAGAGCATTTTGCTCCGAATAAGTACGGGTACCGGATAGAATTCTTACATCCAGTCGATGATCAGTACGTAAAATTTTAAGAAATTTCCTGACCAAAATCTGCACTTTCGGCGTCAAGGTAATGATGTTTGATTCGCTACGGGCATCAAATGCGCCATAATCGGACTTAATTTCATCTGACTTTCGGGTAAAAGCGATATCCGCATTATTGGTTTTGTTTCCCCACTTTCCATCGATTTCGTAAGGATAGAAACCGTTTGCTTTTAAAAATCTTTGGTAGAAGACGATGTCCTCCTTAAAAAGTGTTGAGCTCATAGTATTTTGTTTTTAGGTTATTATAGTTGCTGTAGGTTCCTACTTTCTGATCATTTTCAACTTCCCGTTAACAAATTTAAAAAGAAACAAAATCAATAGCCAAGAGTGAAATCACCCTATTTTTTGAAGCTGCAATAAAAATTTTCATAAAATTGAAACTTGGAATACTAATTGCTAAAACTGTAGAAACAAAAAAATTATGAATCCAGTACTTTTAAGAAGACTCCTGATGTGGGTTGCTCCATTAGCAATTGGCTATATCGTTAAAAAATACGAGCAAAAACAAGCAAAGAAACAGCAGGAAAAAGCAATGGCGAAAAATACAGCGCTTTAAGTAAAACCTCAATTTTGAGGTTTTTTTTATTTCTAGAGTTCATCTCACTGCATTTCATTTTTTTTTTCATTCAATAAAAAAGGGTGATTTCACTTGCTTGATTTCAATAGCATCTTGGTAATTTTGAGTCATAATAGATAACTTGAAGCCATGAAAGAATCTGATTTCAAACAAATTCTGCAGTACATCTCCCAAGATCACAATAGCGATGATTTACTTCAAAAACTGCAAAGTGTAAAAGAACAAAATAAAATTTTTTCGGACGTTTATACCATTGATGCAGATGGAAACACACTACAATTCGTGGAATTGGTTCAGGAAGGAGGTGGAACATTAGGAATTTCGCTGGTTGGATTCTGTTTTGTTCTCGAATATTGCGGTATCCGTTTTCTGAAACTTGCCGGAACAAGCGCAGGAGCCATCAATACTCTTTTTATGGCAGCATTGGGTAAAAATAAGGAATGCTGTTCAACACCTGAACTTTTCCAAATCGTGAGGAACATGAATATGTTTTCCTTTGTAGATGGACATTGGATTGCTAAAAGAGCAATCAGAAGTTTAATCTCCAAAGATGGTTGGCTCAAGAGTACGATTTTCGCTTTTGTAGTTTTGGTTCTGTTTCTGATGATTTTTTATCCGCTCATTTCGATATTCGGCGAAATTGGTAATGGCGTGTATCTACTTGGTTTGGCGGTCTTCCTTATTTTCGTCGGAATCAATGTTTATCTTTATCTGCGTTTTAAAAAAGCAAAATATGGCGTTAACTCTGGAAAGGCATTCTTAAAATTTTTAGTAAAAAATCTTGAGAAGAAAAATATTTCGACCAAACTTGAGCTGGATAGAATTGCAAAATTCATCATTAATGAGGACGGTTCTGTGGAAGGAAATTCAAACTATAAATTTTACGGCAGAAGTGAGAATGTTGCCGAAAATCAAAATATCATCCAAGTTCTTAATCAAGAATATCACACCAACCGGCAGTACAATTTTACCCTCAAAAATTTACAGGCAGATTACACCTTTATCACGGTGGACATATCCTCCGAAAGAAAAATCGAACTTCCTGCACAAGCCGGACTTTACTGGAGCAATCCTAACTTTGATGTAAATCCTGCCGTTTTCGTTCGTTCTTCAATGGCGATTCCGCTATTCTTCGAGCCGGTTATCCAACAGATTGACCGTTCAGATGTCAAAATTATTGAAAACTGGGCTAAGATTTTTGTCAACCAACACGATATACCTAACCAGGGAATTTTTGTGGACGGAGGATCCATTTCAAACTTTCCAATCAATATTTTCCATAATGAAAAAATTATTATTCCGCGCTTACCTGTTTTTGGAATTAGAATTAATGACGTAAAACCCAATCCTGATACCGAAATCAAAACTCTTGGGAATTATGCCGGAAGAATTCTAAACACCATGAAAAGCAACTACGATAAAGATTTTCTTACGAAAAACAATTTCTACGAAAAATACAGCATTGCAGATATTGACACCTATCTCACCAAAGCGAATTGGCTGGATTTCAACATGAGCGAAGAAAACAAAAAAGCCCTATTTTTGAAAGGTGTGGAATCGGCAATTGATTTTCTAGAGCGGTTTAATTGGCTGGATTATAAAACCAATCGTGCAAAAGTGTATTACGAAAACAATAGATAATGATAAGCTTTAACGATCTAGAAATCAAAGCTTGTTTGTGACTGTTGGAATTCCTTGATTAAATTCTTGAACACCTGTTCTACCGGCAAAATCTCATCGATGAGTGCGGAAACCTGACCTATTTCCAGTTCGCCTTCTTCCAGGTCACCCTCAAACATTCCGCGCTTGGCTCTGGCTCTTCCCAATGTTTCTTTTAAAGCTTCAACATTTCTTCCCGATTCGTAAAGTTTTTCCAAATCGTGGAAGAATTTATTTTTCACCAAACGAACCGGTGCAAGTTCTTTTAAGGTAAGTTGGGTATCGCCCTCGTTTAGGGAAATCACCTTATTTTTAAAATTTTCGTGGGAGCTCGCTTCCTCGGTCATCGCAAAACGGGAACCGATTTGAACGCCGTCTGCACCCAGGATCATCGCCGCTTTCATTTGGGAACCGAGCGCAATTCCACCCGCTGCAATGAGCGGTTTTGAAATGTGCCTTTTCACATTCGGGATCAGGCAAAAAGTGGTGGTTTCATCTCTACCATTATGACCGCCTGCTTCAAAACCTTCTGCAACAATCGCGTCAACTCCGGCTTCTTCACATTTCATGGCAAATTTGGTGGAGGAAACTACATGCGCAACCTTTACTCCTTCTTTCTGTAAAGTTTCCGTATAGGTTTTGGGATTTCCGGCGGAGGTGAAAACTATCTTCACCCCTTCTTCCAAAATAATCTGGATGATTTCTTCCAAGTTAGGATAAAGCATCGGAACATTCACGCCAAAAGGTTGCTCCGTGGCTTTTTTGCATTTCTGAATATTTTCCCGCAAAATATCGGGATACATGCTTCCTGCCCCGATCAAACCCAAACCGCCATTATTGGAAACCGCCGAAGCCAGCCTCCACCCGGAATGCCAAATCATCCCGCCCTGAATAATGGGATATTTAATATTGAAAAGTGAGGTGATTTTATTCTGATTTTCGCTGTACATCTTCTCAGCGATACCGAAGTGGATAAAGTTGCTCATATTATTTAGATGGTTTATTTGCCGCTCTTCATGCGGTTGTCTTTTTTGCAAAGCATCATAAGGTTATCTTCAACGGTAAGTCCGCCGTCTTTCCACGGAATAACGTGGTCGCCCTCCATTTCTTCAAATTCAAAGTGCTGTTTGCAGACCGGGCAAATCCCTTCCTGCTGTTGATACTTCTTGCGTTTGGTTTTGATGTCGAACGTCCTTAAATCCAGATACCGCACATCGCCCGTTAAAACATAAGGGTAAATTCCCTTCTCGCTTTTCACCTCGTCATCTTCCACCAGTTGTGCGATTTGTTTTTCTATGGCGTCGGTATCTAAAACCTCATCTTTATACCGGTCATACCAAAATCCCCAATCTACTCCTTTCATGGAGGAGCGGTATTTTTTGAAGGTATTTCTTTGCCAACCAATCACGGCTTCAAAATACTGTTTCAGGGCATTGGCGTTGGGATCGTGTTGATGGTCGCCCATATATTTCTGGATGTTGTCTTTGGAAATCCACTTCAACACGGTTTCCAAATAATCCTGCCGTTTTGCGGAACCGGTGAGCAAATCGTGGGCTCTGTTGAAAGCCGGACCGCTCGGTTTGCTGAAATATTTCTTGGCATCGCTCAGCCAAGGGCCTGCAAAAGTGGCGTTCAAAAGTTCCTGTTTGGTGAGTACGGCTCCGGCAATGTTGATGGTTTCAAACCATTCCAGTTTTTCGCTGGGTTCGCCTTCGCATAGATAAACGAGGAGTTTGTAGTCGAGAATTTTTTTCTGCATATCGTCCTGAAGGTTCATAAAGGCGAGCATTTTGCCCCCAATATTTACAGAAAAATCTCCGGCAACATATTGACAAATAGAAATCGTGCGCTGTTGCCCGTCGATGATTTCGTATTCGGGTTCGCCGTCTTCTATTTTATCTCGCACCGCCCAATACATCACGTTCAGCGGGTGACCTTTTAATATCGTATCGATGACCATGGCACGCTGCTTCTCATCATACACAAACTCGCGCTGGAAAGGCGGGCGCACATCCAACTTGCCTTTATAGGCAGTTACACCATCATCGCCTTTGTCCTGATAACCTTTGACAAGGGCGGAAACATTGACTTCAAATAAAGTGATATCCATGATTTAATTTTTAGAGTTTTTTGTTTTTGATGAAAATTCTGGCATACAGTGAATACACTGTTTCAACACCATTAGTGAAATAATTATTTGATGGTGAACGCCCCTTCATCACTGGATTTCCATTTGTTTTTTGACCAGAGCTTCCCGTTTTAGTTCCGTCTTTGCGCATTTCCCAATAGTCATTATAAAACTTTTTGCTTTCTAAACCCATCCCAACTTTTTGGGACAAACCTAAAATCTCAAACTGCTCCGGATTATACTTATCTAAAAAAGTAATCGGAACGCCCATTGCACCTGCGTAATCTGCGGGAATATCTTTGGTTTTATCTACATTAATGGCATCGTAATTATCATATTTCGGATATTCTTCCGGCGTGTAGGTTTTGTATAAATCCAAATCTTCGTGACGTTTTGCGATATCAAGATTGGTAAACCAACATGCGTTTCCTAAACTTCTCCAGTTATTCCCCTCTTCATCCCGCCAACTTCTTGTTTCTCTCATTTCGTAATCCGATGGAACTTTAAATGACATATCTCCTGCCTTATAACCCAACCACAATCTATTGTCTTTAATTAAAGAAAAAATTTCTTTATACGTAATTGCATTTTGGTTACCAATAATAATAAACTTCTTATCATACTCCATCAGCTGCGCCACATATTCCCGGAATAGCGAGAACGGCGGGTTGGTCACCACAATATCGGCTTCTTTTAAAAGGGCAATACTTTCCGCCGAACGGAAGTCGCCATCGCCCTGCAGTTCGGTAATCCCAATTTCTTCGGCATTGGGAATGCGGTCGCCATTTTTGTCGCCTTTGTACACCAACATTACGGCTTTTTCGCTTTCGTGGGTGCTGAAGAGATCCATGTCCTGATTTTTGTAGCAGGTGGTGATGAGTTTTTTCAGCCCCAAATCCTCGAAGCGGTGGCTGAAATAATGAAAGAAGTTGGAAACTCTGGGATCATCGCAGTTGCAGAAAACGGTTTTGCCTTTAAAGTGGTGGCGGTAATGTTTCAGTTCGTTTTCTATATCAGCAAGTTGGGTATAGAACTCGTCTTTTTTGTTGCTTTTTGCGCTGTGCAGGTTTTTGTTGAGGGATTTTGCCATCCCCAAATATAATTAATTGTTGGGTTACTTCAAAAAACCTATGCGTTTCGGTCTTTTACTCCTCCGTTTCGGTTGCCCACCGAAAAATTGCGGTTCGTAACCCCAAATTTCCGGTTGGGTAACCCCAAACTTTCGGTTCCGGACCGTAAGTTTAGGGTTCCGAACCCTATCGTTTCGGTTCTTTAGTGGTTCGTACCGGTTAAAGACCGGAATGCACCTAAAAAAACCGCCTTTTTGCAGGCGGTTCGGTTTTTTAAGTATTTGGTGTGGGCGGGTTAAAGTTTTTGGTTGTTCTTCCAAAAAACTGCTTCAGTTCGTTGTATTTGTTTTCATAACCATCTGCTCCCGTCGCGGCGCGGTAAGTGGTGTACGCATAATCGTCTAAAGCTGCCTGATAATTGTCGTAATCGTGCAGGATTTTGGCTCCCTGCAGTTTGATGAGCAGTGCATTCAGGCGGTTGATGAGACTCTCGAAAACATGGCGGCTTGCAAAATCTTTGTCGAACTCGTCCCAATCTACATCCGATACGGAAAGGTTGGGGTTGCTTTGGCGGAAATCTTTCACCTTGTTGACCAGGAGTTTGTTCTGCTCGTTGATGCTGCCGTATTTTTGGCGGTCTTCGGGGGTGAGCTGCACGGTGATTATGGCAAGTGCGTTCTCCAGTTCGGTGAGGGCGTTCTGTGCGGCGGTTACCTCTGCTTCGGTAAGGTGCGCGCTGTTGAGGTTGGTTAGTGGCATAACATTGCGTTTTTTAAATTAGTGATTTAAAGTTAAAAACTTTTTCGCACCAAAAACACAATGTCTTTAAAAAAGGGTGTTTTCACCCATTAGAAGAGATGTTAGGGTAACAAATCCCTGGCTTTCATTTCCTTTTGCAGGTTAGAATATTTGATGATGTATTTAAAACAGATCATACAGGAACCCATGAAGAGAATCAATTTGAAAAATCCCATTCCGCCATGCGTTGCCGCATAAATCCCTATCGCAAAAATGAACAGCAGAATCACTACTGCGGGATAGAATAATTTTTTACTGGTGGCAAACTCGCTCTGTAATTCTTCGTTGGATAATTCTGTGAATTTGTTTTCGTTGCTCATAATTGTGCGGTAAAAATTTTATAGAAACTTGAGAAATTACAGCTCCATCGCTTTTTTCACCGCCGCATCAATTCCTTCCAAATTTTTCCCGCCCGCAGTGGCAAAACCCGGGTTTCCTCCTCCTCCACCCTGGATTGCTATAGCCAATTCTTTCACGATATTTCCGGCGTGGTATTTCGATTCCAAATCTGCGGAAACTCCCACGGTGATCATGGGTTTTCCGTCTGCATCAGAAATAATAACCGTCACAGAATTCGGAATTTCTTTTTTCAGTTGAAACACGATATCTTTAACAGAACCTGCGTCCAAAGAAACTTTTTTCACCAAAAGATTTTTATCGCCACTTTCTTTGAAATCGTTTTTCCAGTTCGCGGTTTCTCCTTTTGCTTTTTCTTTTTTAAGGGATTCTATTTCGGATTTTAGGGATTGGTTTTCTTCGATTAATCTTTCGACAGATTTTGACAAATCTTTGGACTTTAATAAGGAGGAAATTTCTTTCAGCTGTGTTTCCAAATTTTTAAAGTATTCCGAAGATTTATCACCGGAAATCGCTTCGATTCTGCGAATTCCCGCCGCAGTTGAACTTTCTGTCTGAATTTTGAAATGACCGATTTCCCCCGTTGATTTTACGTGGGTTCCGCCACACAATTCTTTAGAACTTCCAAACTGAATCATTCGTACATGATCTCCATATTTCTCACCGAAGAGCATCATCGCCCCTTTTTCCGTCGCTTCCGCGATTGGAAGGTCACGGTATTCCTGCAGTGAAATATTTTCCTTGATTTTAGCATTTACTTGATCCTCTACCAATTTCAATTCATCTTCACTCATTTTCGAGAAGTGCGAGAAATCGAAACGAAGGTAATCCGGTCCCACAAAAGAGCCTTTCTGTTCTACGTGAGTTCCCAAAACATCGCGCAATGCTTCATGTAAAAGGTGCGTCACCGAGTGATTTGCCTGTGTATTTTTTCTTTCGGAATGATTGACTTTCGCGTAGAAAACGGCACCTGCATCTTTTGGTAAATCTTTGATTAAAGAAATAATGAGGTTGTTTTCTTTTTTGGTATCCAAAATTTCGATGATGTCCGAACAATTCGTGATGTCAAAAACACTTGGGTTGGAAATATCAAAACCTTCCGTATAACTTGGAATTAAAATTCCCTTATCGCCAATTTGACCACCACCTTCCGGATAAAACGGAGATTTCGCCAAAACGATTTGATAAAACTCGCCGTCTTTGTTTTCTATTTTTCTGTAACGGGTAATATAAGTTTCTTTTTCCGTTTGGTCGTAACCAACGAAAGTTTCAGGTTTTTCCTCTAAGATTACCCAATCGTGAACTTTGGAAGCGGATGATTTTTTGGAACGCTGCTTTTGCTTTTCCATTTCTTCATCAAAACCTTTTTCATCTACGGTTAAACCTTTTTCCTCTGCAATAATTCTTGATAAATCGGCAGGAAATCCGTAAGTATCGTAAAGCTCGAAAACTTCCGTTCCGGGAAGCGTTTTCTCGTTTTTGGAAATGGTTTCATTAATGATGAGATCGATTCTTTTCAAACCGTGTTCAATGGTTTTAAGGAATGACGATTCTTCTTCCTTAATCACTTCGGTAACCAATTTTTCCTGTTTGATGAGTTCCGGGAAGAACTGTCCCATTTCGTTTTTCAAAACGGCAACCAACTGATAAAGGAATGGTTCTTTCATTCCCAAAAATCGGTAAGAATACGAAATCGCTCTTCTCAAAATTCTTCTAATCACGTAACCTGCACCGCCGTTGGAAGGGAGTTGTCCGTCGGCTATTGCAAAGGCCACCGCACGAATATGATCCACCACAACACGAATTGCAATGTCTTTTTCGTAGGCTAAAATCCCTGTATATTTTTTACCGGAAAGTTCTTCCACTTTAGCAATTAAAGGCGTGAAAACATCGGTATCATAATTTGATTTTTTTCCTTGCAAAGCCATACACAAACGTTCGAAACCCATTCCGGTATCAACATTTTGCTTCGGTAATTTTTCTAAACTTCCGTCGGCTTTTCTTAAAAATTCCATGAAAACGAGGTTCCAGATTTCCACGACTTGCGGATGGTCGTTGTTCACCAAATCTAAACCAGAAACTTTTGCTTTTTCTTCCTCCGAACGCAAATCCACGTGAATTTCGGAGCAAGGTCCGCACGGTCCGCTTTCGCCCATTTCCCAGAAATTGTCTTTTTTATTTCCGTTGATGATTCTGCTCTCGTCAATATGGGATTTCCAAAAATGGTAAGCGTCTTGGTCACGTTCCAAATTTTCGGAAGCATCACCTTCAAAAATGGTCACATAAAGGTTTTCTTTTGGGATTTTATAGACTTTAGTCAACAGTTCCCACGCAAAATCAATCGCCTCTTTTTTGAAATAGTCTCCGAAAGACCAGTTTCCCAACATTTCAAACATCGTGTGGTGATACGTGTCGCGACCAACATCGTCCAAATCATTGTGTTTCCCGGAAACTCTCAAACATTTTTGAGTGTCGGCAATTCTTACATTCGATGGTTCTTTGTAGCCCAGAAAGAAATCCTTGAACTGCGTCATTCCCGAATTGGAGAACATCAAAGTAGGATCGTCTTTCAGAACAATTGGTGCGGAAGGAACGATTTGGTGTCCTTTTTCTTTGAAAAAATCTAAAAACTGTTGGCGTATCTGTTGTGAAGTCATATTATTAAGTTTGAAGCTGGAAGCTGGGCGCTGAAAGCTTTTATAAGATTGCAAATTTAAGGAAAATTTGTGTGTTTTTAGCGATGAAAATATTCGTTTCTGAGTTGTATTAAATAAAAAATCCGTCCCATAAAATCAGACGGATTAACATCACTTATTACATTTAAATAAAAAACTTATTTTTATTTCTTTTCCAGGGCTTTAATCAAAATTTGAATATTCACCTCATCTTTGATTACGCCGTTTGCAACAGGCATTTGGAACTTCACTCCAAATTCTTCTCTGTTGATGTCTTTTGGTTCGGTTGCGATACTTACCTCGCCTTCTTTTACAGAAACGTTTGCGTTGAACTGCATTGGCTTTGTAATTCCTTTGATGGTTAAATTACCGTCCAAAAGTGTATTGTAATCTCCAGCTTCGTTGGGTGAAACTTTTGTAATTTCATAGGACGCTGTTGGAAATTTTTCTACCTCGAAGAAATCGCCGCTTTTTAAATGACCTTCTAATTTCGCTTTTTGTTCTGCATCGTCCTTCAAATCTACATTTTCAAGAGAATTCATATCGGCAACAAACTTCCCGCTTTCCAATTTTCCGTCTTTGATGGTTACATCGCCGCTTTCAAATTTTATGGTTCCGAAATGGCTTGAGTTGTCTGTTTTGAAAACTTTATATCCTTTCCATTCTATCCTACTATTTAAAGTGTCTACCACAAAGGCGTTTCCATCTTTAGTAGTGGTTACTTCAGTGTTTTCACTTACTAAAGGCTTATCTTTACCACAGGAAACGAATAAAGTTCCTAAAACCAGAACTGGATATACAGCTTTCAAAAACATTTTATTCATCAAAAATTTGGTTTTTTTTCTTATTTCACGGCTAAAATAGTAAAAAAATTAATACTAATCACAAAAATATTATTTTTGCAATATGCTTTTAAAAATTAACCAGTTATATTTTTCACATTCACCTGAAAAAAGACTTTTCCATAATTTCAATTTGAAGGTTGAAGCCGGAAAAATTATAGCACTTGCCGGCGAAAGCGGTTGCGGGAAATCGACTTTGATTAATTTGATTTACGGACTTTTGGATTGGGAAAAAGGAGAAATTATTTTTGATGGAAAACCAGTTTTTGGTCCAAAAAAGAACATTGTTCCCGGCGAAAACGAAATGAAGTTGGTGGCTCAGAATTACGATTTAATGCCGTACGCAACGGTTTCTGAAAACGTGGGCAAATTTATATCCAACATTAATCTTAACGAAAAAAAAGCAAAAATTGAAGAACTTCTACAGGTCGTAGGGCTTGAAGAATATGCCGAAACTTTGCCTAAATATTTAAGCGGCGGACAGCAGCAAAGAGTTTCTATTGCAAGAGCGCTTTCTGTGATGCCGAAGCTTCTTTTGCTAGACGAACCTTTCAGTAATATTGATTTTAGCAGAAAAGTAGAACTTCGCGAAAGACTTTTTAATTATGTAAAGGAGAAAAATATTTCTTTAATTATTTCCACGCACGAAATTCAGGAAGTAATGCCGTGGCTGGATCAGATTATTGTTCTTCAGGATGGAAGACTGATTCAAAATGACGACCCCGAGGAAACGTACAGAAATCCGTACAATGAATATGTCGCCAAACTTTTCGGTGAAGTGAATGTTTTTTCTGATAACGAACAAAATTCTTTAAATCTATCCAAAAAATTTTGGTATCCCAACGAGATCAAAATTACAGAAAACGGAAAAGAAGCTCGAGTTTTGGAAAGTCGATTCGCAGGAAACCACTATTGGAACAAGGTTTTATTGAATGAAAAAAACCTGGTCATTTTTACAACAAACCCTATATCCGGCAAAACACATCTTGAATTTTAGAATTAGAATCAACTCTGTTTTTATTATAAAGTTGGCATTAATTTTGAAAATTTTTTCTTAACTTTACCTATCCCAATTAAGGAAATTTTTGGTTAATTCTCTTTCTGCCTTTAAGACGAAATTAGTCCGGATCTTCGCGACAACCAAGTCTTCGAAATGGAACCCTGTCCAAATCTTTCCTTTTTTTTATGCCTTTCTCACAAATTCCGATTTCAGCGCCATAGAACCAAACCCGTCAATTTTGCAGTCGATATTGTGATCGGAATCAGGTCTTAAACGAATATTTTTCACTTTCGTACCTGCTTTCACTGGTTTTGGAGCACCTTTTACAGGCAAATCTTTAATCACCACTACAGAATCTCCATTTTGAAGTTCGTTTCCGTTGGAATCAAAAATTTTGTCAGAATTCTCAACTTCCTTTGGATTCCATTCGTGGAAACACTGGGAACAAACCATCATATTGTCTTGTTCATAGGTAAATTCTGATTGGCATTTTGGGCAGATTATCGCGTGGCTCATTGTTTCTGAATTTTTGCAAAGATAAAGATTTGGTTGGATGTTAGGTGATGGATGCTGGATGATTTAAAGCACAAAATTGTAAATTTAAAAACGTTTGTTAAAACTACGTATAATTTTTATATCTTTGTCGTATAGATTAAAATGATGGATGCAAAAATCACATTAGCGTTTGACGAACAAGTTATTAAAGAAGCAAAAGCCTTTGCAAAAAGGAACAACGTGAGCTTGTCGCGTCTTACAGAGATGATTTTTCGGCAGATGACTGCAGAAAATCACCAAACTATCGATGATTTACCGATTTCTGATTGGGTAAATGCTGTCGCAGAAGAACGACCTGAATATGGTAAACCTAATTCTAGGAAAAAAATGAAGTCAGAATTTTTTGAATCTAAGAAATGAAAATCTTTTTAGACGCCAATGTTTTGGTTGCGGTTTTGAATCGGGAATATCCGCTTTTTACTTATGCGGCTAGAATTGTCAGTTTAGTTGACCATCCAAGATTTGAAGTTTTCACCTCTCCTATTTGTCTTGCGATTGCTTTCTATTTTGCCGAAAAGAAAAGCGGGACAGAATTGGCGAAAAATAAAATCAGTATACTTTCAAAAAAATTGAAAATAACGAGAATTGATTCAAAAACGGTCGATTTAGTTTCTGAAAATCCTGCAATCTATGATTTTGAGGATGGTTTGGAATATTATTCCGCCATCAATTCCGGTTGCGAAATCATTATTACCGAAGACGTTTCGGATTTTTATTTTTCGGAAATGCAGGTTTATAACTGTATTTCTTTTTTGGAGAATTTGAAATAATCATCCATCCAAAAAAACGTATTTTTGCAAATCAATTGCATAAAGCCCATTGCCGACTGCAGAAAGCAAAAATATGGAACTTATTCACCGCAACCTCCTCATCGGAATTCACGACGCATTACAGGAAACTTTTTTTCAGGATAAAAAATACGCAGACAAAGTCATCGAACGACTTCTGAAAGCCCACAGAAAATGGGGAAGCGAAGACCGAAAAGTGGTTTCCGAGATTTTCTACAACATCATCCGCTGGAAAAAACGCCTCGAATATTATATGGGAGAAGGCGTGAAACCGAACAATGTTTACAAACTCATCCTTACTTATTGTCTGTGGAGCAAAACCCATTACAAGAAATTTGAGGAATTCGACGGGATTAAAATTGCAGATGTTTTAACCAAACTCAAAAAAAACACCGTTCCCACAAAAGCGATTGAATACTCTATTCCCGATTGGTTGGCTGAAACGTTGGAGAAAGAACTCGGCAAAAATTGGGAAAAAGAAATGGACGCGTTGAACGAACAAGCGCCAACAATTCTTCGTGCAAATACTTTAAAAACCACTGCAAAAGAACTGGTTTCTGATTTAAAGGATGAAAATGTGGAAAGTTTTCAAATTAGAAATTATCCAGACGCTGTTCAACTGGAGGAAAAGAAAAACGTTTTCCTGACTTCTGCTTTTAAAGACGGATTGTTTGAAGTACAGGATGCTTCCTCACAAAAAATCGGCGAACTTCTGGACGTGAAGGAAGGAATGCGCGTTGTTGACGCTTGTGCAGGTGCCGGTGGAAAAACTTTGCATTTGGCCGCTTTAATGAAAAACAAAGGTCAAATAATCGCTTTGGATATTTTTGAATGGAAATTGGCAGAATTAAAACGCCGCGCAAAAAGAGCTGGAGCGCACAATATTGAGACCCGTTTTATTGAAGATAATAAAGTCATCAAACGACTTCATGAACAAGCAGACAGATTGTTGATTGACGCACCTTGTTCCGGCTTGGGAGTTTTAAAAAGAAACCCTGATTCTAAATGGAAAATCGACCAAGATTTCATCGACAGAATTAAAAAAGAACAACAGCAAATTCTTCAAGATTATTCTAAAATCTTGAAAAAGGGAGGGAAAATGATCTACGCAACCTGCTCCATTTTACCTTCTGAAAATAACGAGCAAGTCGAAATTTTCTTGAAAAACAATCCTGAATTTTCTCTAATTAAAGAGGAAAAAATCATGCCGAGTGAAGGTTATGATGGATTTTATATGGCGTTGATTGGAAGGAAATAAACTTCATACAAAAATTAACTAAGAAAGCAATTCTGATTTGGACTGCTTTTTTATTAATGGTTAAAGAATTTTTTCAAGCAAGATCGTTAAAATTTCATTATTAACTTAAATTTTTCCTTTTTTAAAATAAATTATAGAATATTTTTCTTTAAACTAAAATTTTTATTTTGTTTTGTAAACTAAAACTTTATGTTTGCATCAGAATTTTAATCAATTATCAATTATAACTTATCATTTATAAATATGTGCGGAATTGTATGCCTGTTTGATGCGAAACAAAAAACCGAGGTTTTAAGACCTCAAATCCTTGAAATGTCCAAAAAAATCCGTCACCGCGGCCCAGATTGGAGCGGAATTTTTCAGGACGAAAAAGTAATATTCTCTCACGAAAGATTGGCGATTGTGGATCCAACTTCCGGAAAACAGCCTCTATTCACCAAAGACGGAAAAGTAGTTTTGGCGGTGAATGGCGAAATTTACAACCATCAGGAACTAAGAAAAGAGTTCCCGGATTACGAATTTTTAACCCAATCTGATTGTGAAGTAATTTTGGCTTTATACAGAAGAGACGGTAAAAATTTTCTGGAAAAACTCAACGGAATTTTTGCCTTCGCTTTATATGATACTGAAAACGATGTTTATTTGGTTGGTCGTGACCACATGGGAATTTGCCCACTTTATCAAGGTTGGGACAAAAACGGAAATTATTATGTTGCTTCCGAATTAAAAGCACTGGAAGGCGTTTGCAAAACCATCGAATCTTTTCTTCCCGGACATTTTCTTTACAGCAAAGACGGCTACGAAATGCAGAAATGGTACCACAGAGATTGGGAAGATTTTGAAAACGTAAAAAACAATGTAACCGATATTTCCGCCATCAGAAAAGGTTTGGAAGACGCAGTTCACCGTCAGTTGATGAGCGACGTTCCTTATGGCGTTTTACTTTCTGGCGGTTTGGATTCTTCGATTATTGCTGCTGTAACTGCGAAATATGCGAGAAACAGAATTGAAAGCGGCGACACCCAAGAAGCGTGGTATCCGAGATTGCACAGTTTTGCAGTTGGTTTGGAAGGTTCACCTGATTTGGCTGCTGCACAAAAAGCGGCCGATCACATCGGTTCCATCCACCACGAAATTCATTTCACCGTTCAGGAAGGTTTGGACGCAGTAAAAGACGTCATCTATCATTTGGAGACTTATGATGTGACTACAGTTCGCGCCTCAACTCCGATGTATTTGTTGGCGAGAGTCATCAAATCGATGGGAATAAAAATGGTGCTTTCCGGAGAAGGTTCAGATGAATTATTTGGAGGATATCTTTATTTCCACAAAGCTCCCGATGCGAAACAGTTCCACGAAGAAACGGTAAGAAAATTAGGAAAACTTCACCTTTATGATTGCTTGAGAGCTAATAAAGCCTTAATGAGTTGGGGCGTTGAAGGACGAGTTCCATTCCTCGACAAAGAATTTATCGATGTGGCGATGACGCTAAATCCTAAAGACAAAATGGTCAACAAAGCTGAAGGAAAAATGGAAAAATGGGTTTTGAGAAAAGCATTCGAAGATTTATTGCCTGAGTCCATCGCTTGGCGACAAAAAGAACAATTTTCAGACGGAGTTGGCTATTCATGGATTGACTCCTTAAAAGCGAAAGCGGAAGAAGAAGTATCTGATGAAATGATGGAAAATGCACGTTTTAGATTTCCATTAAACACACCTCAAAATAAGGAAGAATACCGATACAGAACTATTTTCGAAGAATTGTTCCCAAGCGAAACTGCGGCAGCTACGGTTCCTTCTGTTCCTTCCGTCGCTTGTTCTACTCCGATCGCTTTGGAATGGGATGAAGCCTTCAAAAAAATGAATGATCCGAGCGGAAGAGCGGTGGTTTCTGTGCATGAGGACAGTTATTAAAGAGACAAGTAAAAAGAACCAAGAGCCAAGTAAAAATCCTGCGATTATTTTTTCGCAGGATTTTTTTTCCAAAATTTTTGCGAACAGATCAACGAAAGCCGACAGCTAAATTTCGCTACGAATTCTACTCAATGTTTCCTGCGAAATTCCCAGGTAAGTTGCAATCATTCCTAAAGGTGCTCGAAGAATGATGTTGGGATTCTCTTCTAGAAGTTGGGCATATTTTTCCTTCGCGGTCATATATTGTAGCGAGTTGATTCTTTTCGCCATTTGCGACATCAGATTTCCGAGGATGAAACGGCTGAAATTGGCGGAAGTCAAAGAAACGGAACACAATGCTTCCAATTTGTCGTAATGGCAGAAAGTGATGGTGCTTTCTTCTAAAGTTTCAATATTGTAACGCGTTGGTTCTGCTGTGAAAATCGTGTCGAGATTGGCAAATGTTTTTCCGTCGGAAAAAAAATTGGTCGTGATGTCTTTTCCTTTTTCGTAATAAAACATTCTTGCCAAACCTTCTTCCATAAAGAAAACGGTGCGGTTGAACGTGTTTTGTTTGCTCAACATTTCGCCTTTTGCGAAAACTTTGGTTTCGGTTTCGTTGCGGAAAAAATTTTCGGTTTCGGAGTCGGTTTTTATGTATTTAGAAAGTTGTTCGAGAAGTTTCACGGTGTTGACTTTTTACAAAAATAGGGTTTTCGGAGAAAATGGATGTTTTCTTTCGTAATTTTGAATAGCTATAAAGAAAAATTTAGTTATCTCCATTTTAGCATCGATTGTCTACAAAACTCTGTACAAATCAATAATAATTTCTAAATTTGAAAAAAATGTGAGCGATGAACACAGCAGAATTAAAAATCGACTTGATAAATAAAATCACGAAACTTAAAGAAGTTCGTATTATAGAGGAAATTCAAAAGTTTTTAGATTTTGAATTGGATAAAGGCGATTACAAGCTAAGTGATGCGCAGAAAGATAGAATTCTTGAAGCCGAAAATGACAAAGTTTTGACTGAGGAAGAAGCAAACAGGGAAATTGAAGAATGGCTAAACGAAAAATAAATTGGACTGAAAAAGCCAATTTTTAAAGAAAGGAAATTCTTGATTATTGGATTCGGCGGAATAAGTCAAAAAATTACAGCATTAAACTCAATAAACTTTTTATTGAAACATTGAAACAAGTCGCTGAAAGTCCAACAATTGGTAGAAAAACCGAATTTGAAAATGTGAGGGTAAGAATCGTTCGTGATTACCTTCTTTTTTACCGATATGACCAAAAGCAAGTAAAAGTATTGACTGTTTGGGATGGAAATAGAGAGGAAAAAACCTTAGAAATCACATAAAACAAATTCTATTAACATTTCAAATATTAGTTTTCATTCAAAACAACAAGTAAAATTCCCTCATCAAAATTCCTTCCAATTGCGAGAGGAATTTTTTGCTAAAAAAAAGGCGAATATTCTCAACTAACTCAACTCTCGATAAACACGCGCACTTCGGACAAGCGATTGTAGTGAAAAGCCCGCAGTTGCGTTGGGAAAAGCGCGGGAACGAGGACTTGCAACGAAAAGCGCGGTCCCGACAAAAATTGGCGTTGGGATTGGTTGGAATTTTTTATCGGGATGGCCCATAATTATTAAGAAAAAGAACGCCCGAAATAATTCGGACGCTCCAAACAAACAAACAGTAAATGAAAACTGTTTTAACATTAAAATAAACTATGTTGCTGCAGTGATGGCGGTTTCTTCTTCCCCGGTTTCTTCGTTGATGCGGTATTTTTTGAAGAGGAAATGGATTTTGATTTTTAAGGCAATCCAAGCCAAAATGAAGTAAATCCAACCCAAAATAAAAAGGTGCAGGAAGTATTTTTTGGTGAGGAAATCGGAACCTTTTTGCACGAGCATGATTTTGAGCGCCTCCAAATAAGGCGTTAATGGAATAATTGCGGTGAAATTCCTTATAAATTCGGGCATTGCAGAAGTGGGCCACGTAAAGCCACTGATGATGAACGCGGGAGACGCGATGACCATTAAAACTTGTGTGGCTTTGAGTGCATCGGGAATGAGGATGCTGACCAAAACTCCCAAATTGGTTGCCGAAACCACGAATATGGCAGTGACAAGGAAAAAATTCCAAACGTTTTCGGGCACCGGAATTTTGAAATACAGACTGCACAAATAGAAAAACAGGATGTTGAAATTGGCGAAAATCCAAACGGGAAGACATTTTATCGCCATTACCAAAACGGCGTATTTTTGTTTTCCGGCGAAATCTCTGATGAAAGATTCGCGCTTGAATTCCTCTGAAAATGAAACAGCCATTGCGAGTAAAATCACCTGTTGCAAAACCACCGCCATCATTGCAGGCCACATAAAAACCAAGTAATTACTCGTGGTGTTGAAGAGCGTGATGTAGTTGGTTTTCAGCGGTTCGTATTGGGTTTTGGCGATCTCAGCGTTCATTCCTTTTTTTTGTAACGCCTTCATTTCGGCTCCTGCGGAAAATGTTCCCAAAGTGAGTTGCAATGCTTTTGTGGCGAAATTTGCGGTCAAAACATTGGAAGTGTTGACATAAACATTAATTTCGGGATATTTTTTTTGGAGCATCATTGCTTCAAATCTTTCGGGTATAATGACGACTGCGGATGCTTCGGTTTTGATGACCTCATCTTTTAGATTGGAGGGTTCATCAATGTAGTTCAGCACATTGATGGTTTTATTGTCTTGAAGCATTTCCACAATTTGGTTGGACATCGCGGAGTTATCGTGGTTGATGACGATGACGGGAATGTTTTCTACTTTTCCTTTTTGGTAAGTAAAACCGATAAGTAAAGCGTAGAAAATCGGCGCGACAAAAAAGACAGAAATCAATGTCTTGTTGGTGAAGAACAGTTTGAATTCGCGTTTTAGTAAATATCTTAGTTGTTTCATTAGTTTAGATTTTAGCTGTCAGATTTCAGATATCAGACTTTTGACTGCATTTTTTTAACCCCGAAAGGCACAACAGTTTTTTTTCACATTAGAGATGGAACTGAATGGGCTTTAGAAGTTCACAAAGTGAAAATCGAAGATTTTCAGAACTTTTGTGCGCTATTTCACAGCATTTATATCCTTTCATCTTTTGTGACTTTTGTGGTTTAATAACTATTTTAAGGTCACGTTTGAGTTTACCAAAATATTGTCTGCCAAAGTCTGGTTTTCGGGAACGACTTTGATTTCGTAAACCGCTTCTTCCGGTTGATAATCGGGGAAAGCAGTGGTGATATCGGCATATCTCGTCAACTGTTTGATGGAAACAATTTTTCCTGCGATTTCTTTTTTGTTGTAATTCACCATCATTTTCACTGGCATTCCTTTTTGATAATTCGCAATTTTACTTTCCGGAATGGTGAAACGGAAATAAGATGTTTGCGGAATGTAGCCCGAAAACAGCGGATAACCTGCAGTTGCGAGTTCGCCTTTGTTGAGGGAAATGGTTTCAATTTCCATATCGTTGGTTGCGATGATGTATCTTTCGGAATACGCCACATTCGCTTCCTGAAGCGCGCCCATCGCTTGATTTTGCTGACCTTGAGCCATTTCGATTTTTTCAAAACGGGTTCCTTTTTCCACGTCGTTCAATTCTGCGTTTACCGCATCCAATTGTGCTTTTGCACCTTGATATTTCGCAAAATATTCATCATAATTTTGTGGCGAAAGCAATGAGTCGCGGTACATATTTTTTGCTCTGCTAAAGGATTTTTGGGCGTATTGATATTGTTCTTGCAAACCTTTTTGTTTGGCTTTCAATTGACGAAGTTGGTCGGCTGTTGCGCCATTTTTTGCCATTTGTGCTTGTGCTTTTGCGGATTTTACAGCTCCGCTTGCCTGTGAGATTTTGGCGGAAACTTCGGGAACGTCCAATTTTGCGAGCGTGTCCCCTGCTTTTACCGTTTGTCCTTCTTCAACGTAAATTTCTAAAATTCTGCCCGTCACTTTTGGAGCGAATGAAACGGTTTCTTTTTTGGCTTTTCCGTCAATAGGTTTTTCGGAAGCGGGTTCTTTGCAGGCAACAACCGTGAAAGCAGTTGCGAGAGATAAAGTTTTTAATAAAGTATTCATTTTAAAGTTTGTTAGTTTGATGTAATTTGAAATAGTTTGAATTTGTTTCAGGTTTCAAGTTTCAGGTTTCAAGTTTCAAGTCTTAAAAACTCATTACTGACAGCGAAGCGAATTCACCATTCACTTTTCTTGGCTCTTTTTACTTGGCTCTTATAAATCTTCTATATTTAAGTTTTGCGTCGATTTCATCAATTCCACCGCGCTTCTTCGTTGGTTGAAAACAGCGGTTTGATAATCCAATTCGGCGGTTTCCAAATCGTTTTCGGCTTCGATTAATTGGGAAGATTTGATAGTTCCGTAACGGAATTCTTTTTCAGCTTGAGTTAATGCCAACTTCGCGATTTGTCGTGCTTTTGCTTTGGTTGCGATTTGCGAATTGGCGATATCGTAATTGGTTTGGTTGTTGGCTAAATTCAGGGCTAATTTGTCCAAAGCGTCTGATTTTTTGCTTTGCAGAATTTCCTTGTCGATTTTCGCTTTTTCAACGGCAGACTTTCCTTCTTTCCCATCAAAAATTTCCCATTTAAAGCCAATGCCGATTTGGAACATAGGCAAAACATTGATGCCTTTTGAAGCCCAATTCAGTTTTTTTGGAATGAATGGCGCAATGTTTTCTGATGAAGTAATCAAATTGCCATACAATCCAAAATAAGAAAGCGAACTTACCGCCTGAACTTTCGGTTGCCACCACTGATTCTCGGCTTCCATCTTGAATTCAGATGCTTTGATACCGTGTTCCAATGCTTGAATTTCAGCACGGTTTTCTATATTTTTATTTAAAACTTCGTATTGAATCGGAAACAATTCCGGATTGATTTGTGCAATTTTTTCCCGTTCCAAACCTGTAAGAACTTGAAGTTGAGTGATAAGCAATTCCTTTTTTCCTTCATATTCCACCATTTTGGACTCTAAATTTGCCTGAGCCAATTCAATTTTTTTGTGGTCGTAAGGAGTGATTAATCCGTAACCTAAAGCTTTGTCTGCAGTTTTCTTGTTGATGTCCAAACGTTTTTTGGATTCGTCTAAAACTTTTTTCGATTGGTGAACAAGGGCAAATTGGTCGTACGCTTTTGAAATTTCCGTGATGACCTCATCTCTCGTTTTTTGCATCAAAGCGGTTTCTGAAAGTTTCTTTTCATTCAATGCCTGATTTAAATATTTTACTTTTCCGCCTGAATAAAGCAAAACGCTTGCTTCGGCTTTTGCACTTCCCGAAAATCCGGAAACATTGTAGGAATTTTTATTTTCAGGAACCGTCATTCCGGGAAAAACAGGAGGGACTTTCGGAATTGAAATTTCAGGAGAAGTTATATGAGCGGTCGTGTTCATATAACCAAACTTGCCACTGATTTCCAATTTTGGAAGAAAAATGTCTTTTAATTTTTCTTGGTCGAGTTCGGTGTATTTGGTTTCTAATTTCTGTTGTTCCAACAAATGATTTTTTGCGAGACCTGCATTGATGAGCTCCTGCAAATCGGGAGCAGTTTGCGCCGAGAAAATCAAGGGCAGAAAAACCAAAATTTTGCTAAAGTTATTTTTAAAAGTATTCATTTCTTTTGTTTGTTTTGACGGTGCAAAGTTCCGACGACGAGAAATGATTTCCTTTGACATTTGTCAAAAAGTGAAATTAAATTATTAAAACGCAATGACGCAAAGACTTTCTTCAGTTTATTCTGCATAAATGTTTGCAACGGCGTTTCACTCAGCAAAGCGAAGTTGCTTAAAATTATTATCAAGCATGTTTTTGTGATTTTAGAAAAAAAGTAAAACTTCGGATGTTTCCAGTTGCAAAGTGAAACGCCTTTGATTCTTATTCAGGAAGTTCTTAAGTCCATTTTCATTGCGTCATTGCGTTAAACATTACAATTCATTGATACTTCTTGGTTGATTTTGTCGTAATCATTTTTACTAATTTTTTGTAATTTGGACATTCCATTTAGGTTCACTTTTTGTTTCACAGATTTCATGCCCGATACTTTTAAAACATTCGATACCACGACCAAAAGAATTCTGCCGTTCATTTTAGCCACGGCAATTTTTATGCAGATGCTCGATTCCACGATTCTGAATACTTCGCTCCCTTCTATTGCGAAAGATTTGAACGAGTCGCCACTCAATATGCAAAACGCCATTATCAGTTATGTTTTGACTTTGGCGGTGTTCATGCCGGTTTCGGGATTTTTGGCGGATAAATTCGGGACAAAGAAAATCTTTATTTTCTCGTTGGTTGTTTTCAGTTTGGGTTCCGTATTCTGTGCGGTTTCTCAAAACTTGACACAATTGGTGATTTCCCGCGTCGTACAGGGAATTGGAGGAAGTTTGATGACTCCTGTCGGCAGGTTGGCTTTAATCAAAACCTATGATAAGAATGAACTTCTGAAAGCGCTTAATTTCGCAATTGTTCCTGCACTTATCGGACCTGTTTTAGGACCATTGGTCGGAGGTTATATGGTTGATTATCTGTCCTGGCATTGGATTTTCCTCATCAACATTCCAATTGGATTGATTGGAATTTTCCTGAGTTTAAAATTTATGCCCGATTACAAATCCAAAGAAATTAAGTTTGATTTCAAGGGGTTTTTAATTTTCGCTTCGGCTTCTCTCCTACTTTCCATTGCACTTGAACGCTTTGGAACCGCTCAAAATATTACGCCTGTTTTAGTGATTTTCATTTGCGGATTCATGATGATTTATTTCTATTACCGACATGCCAAAAAAACTGAAAACCCTATCTTTCCTTTGAACCTTTTTCAGGTTCGAACTTTTCGCGTAGGAATTTTGGGGAATTTGGCCACGAGATTGGGAATCAGTTCCATTCCGCTTTTGTTGCCGTTGATGATTCAGATTGCGTATGGAGAAAGTGCCGTAATTTCGGGTTGGATTGTCGCACCAATGGCTTTAACCGCCATGTTCGGAAAATCGTATGTCATTAAAATTCTCGATTATTTTGGCTACCGTAAAACATTGATGACCAATACTTTTATCATCGGATTTCTGATTTGTTGCCTTGGAATTCCTGGGATTAACACCAACATTTATTGGTTTATTCCAATAATTTCTATTCTTGGATTTTTCAACTCGATTCAGTTTACTTCGATGAATACAATTGCAATTGCTGATTTGAGAAATTCCCACACTTCAAGCGGAAACTCTTTACTTGCAGTGAATCAACAAATTGCCATTGGGTTTGGAATTGCGTTCGGCTTGATTGTCTTGAAGTTATTTGAAAATGAACCGACTTTAATTCAGGGAAATACCCATCTCGCTTTTCGCTACACTTTTTTTGTGGTGGGATTTTTAACCATACTTTCGGGGTTTGTTTTTAGGAGGTTGCATGAGAAAGATGGGGAGAATATGAAGACGGAGCATTGAGAAATTTGCAGTCAAGTTTTTAGTTTCATTCTTACCCTACATCAATGTATTCCAACTTTATCTCCCGTACTTTTGTACCATAAAATTCAGAACCTCAAATATTGAATTCTTGTCGCGAGAATTCGGGATTGAATTTTGATCAAAAAAAAATGAGATAAAAAAATGGCAACAAAAAAAGTAGAATTAATAGCAGCGCCAAAACCTGCGCATTTCGTAGGAGATGGTTTCAGAGTGCACAACTTCATTCCGAGCGGTTATCATTTGGATATGAAGAGAATGGACCCGTTCATTATGTTGGATTACAATTCCAAATTCCATTTTTCGGGAACCGATACACCGAGAGGAGTCGGCGTTCATCCTCACCGTGGTTTTGAAACCGTGACGATTGCTTATCAAGGGCGCGTAGAACACGGCGACAGTTCCGGCGGTGGCGGAATCATCGGACAGGGGGATGTGCAATGGATGACTGCAGCTTCGGGAGTTTTGCACAAAGAATTCCACGAAACAGAATGGGCAAAAGAAGGCGGAATTTTCCAAATGGTGCAACTGTGGGTGAATCTTCCTGCAAAAGATAAAATGAGTCCACCAAAATACCAAGCCATCAAAAATTCAGAGATGAAAAATGTAGATTTGGGTGAAAACGGTTTCATAGAAGTCATTGCGGGAGAATTTAATGGTGAAAAAGGACCTGCAACCACTTTCAGTCCGGTCAATTTGATGAATGCCAAATTGAAATCAGGCGGAAAAGCGGAATTCAGTTTTCCTGCAAATTTCAACACCGCAGCTTTGGTTATCGAAGGAAACATCATGGTGAATGGCGAAGAAAAAGTTCCAACTGACCATTTGGCTTTATTCCAAAATGAAGGCGAAAGTTTCACCATTGAAGCAGCAGAAGATTCCATAGTTTTGATTTTAAGCGGCGAACCTCTGAACGAACCGATTTATCCACACGGACCTTTTGTGATGAACACGAGGGAAGAAATTATTCAGGCGTTTGATGATTTTAATAATGGGAAGTTTGGATATCTTGAATAATTCAAAATCAATATGTATTAACCATTAGTTTTTACTTATGAATGTTTATAAAGCAGAGAATTTCGATTTTCTGCTTTTTTATTTGAGAAACTATGCAAGATGGATCTTGCTTTCGTTAAACTATGTTAAACATCATCTGCATCTATTACAAAATCACGAAAATATTTCCTAAATTCATGGCAGATAAACAAATCATTGTTATTAAATTTATCAATCGATGATTGTCGTAGCAATTATAAAATCTAAATAGCTTTACAATTCAAATTATAAATCAAATTCAGATGGAAGACAAGAAAAAACTTACGAGACAAACAGGAGCACCGGTTCCTGACAATCAGAATGTACAGACAGCAGGACCAAGAGGACCGCTTTTGATGCAGGATTTTTGGTTTCTTGAAAAAATGGCAAACTTCGACAGAGAGGTAATTCCCGAAAGAAGAATGCACGCAAAAGGTTCCGGCGCATTTGGAACTTTTACCGTAACTCACGACATTTCACAATACACGAAAGCCAATATCTTCAACGAAATCGGCAAGAAAACAGAAATGTTTGCAAGATTTTCTACCGTTGCAGGTGAACGTGGAGCAGCCGATGCAGAGAGAGATATCCGTGGTTTTGCCTTAAAGTTTTATACCGATGAAGGAATTTGGGATTTGGTGGGAAACAATACGCCGGTTTTCTTTTTCCGTGACCCGATGAAATTCCCGGACTTGAACCACGCCGTAAAACGCGACCCGAAAACCAATATGAGAAGTGCCCAAAATAATTGGGATTTTTGGACTTTACTTCCCGAATCTTTGCATCAAGTAACGATTGTGATGAGCGACCGCGGAATTCCGAACGGATACCGTCACATGCACGGTTTTGGAAGCCACACCTACTCTTTCATCAACAAAGACAATGTTCGTCATTGGGTGAAATTCCATTTCAGAACGCAGCAGGGAATAGAGAATTTGTCGGATGAAGAAGCAGCGAAACTCATCGGAATGGACAGAGAATCCGCACAAAGAGATTTATTCGACAACATTGAAAAAGGCAACTTCCCGAAATGGAAAATGTTCGTTCAGATCATGACGGAAGAACAGGCGAAAACTTACCGTTTCCATCCGTTTGATTTAACGAAAGTTTGGTCCAAAAAAGATTTCCCTTTAATTGAAGTCGGAGAATTTGAACTGAACAAAAATCCTGAAAATTATTTCGCCGATGTAGAACAAGCCGCCTTCAATCCTACGAATATCGTTCCCGGAATTGGATTCTCGCCTGATAAAATGCTTCAGGGAAGATTGTTCTCTTATGGTGACGCACAAAGATATCGTCTCGGTGTAAACCACTTTCAAATTCCAGTGAACAAACCAAGATGTCCGTATCACGCATTCCACCGAGATGGACAAATGAGAGTTGATGGAAACTACGGTGCCACAAAACATTACGAACCAAACAGTTACGGCGAATGGCAGGAACAGCCAAGTGCAAAAGAACCACCTTTAGCATTAGAAGGCGATGCATTTGCGTACAATTTCCGTGATGATGACGAAGATTATTTCACCCAACCTGGAGATTTGTTCCGAATCATTAAAGCCGACGGAAAAGCCGATTTGCTCTTTAAAAATACGGCGGAGCAAGTTGGCGGAGCAGAAAAATTTGTTCAGATCCGCCACATCAGAAACTGCTACAAAGCCGATCCGGAATACGGAGAAGGTGTGGCAAATGCTTTGGGACTTTCTATGGATGAAGTCAATAGTTTCGATTTGACTCCTTATGATCAATGGGCACCTAAGAAATCCTAGTTAAATACTTAAATATTTTATTAAGGTAATGGCTGAAGAAATTCAGCCGTTCTTTTTTTGCTAATTTTACGCAAACGAAAATTATGGAAAAGCATGAATATACGAACGGTGAACTTACCGTGATTTGGCAGCCAAAATTGTGCACTCATTCCGGGATTTGCGTGAAAACGCTGCCACAAGTTTACAACCCGAAAGAAAGACCTTGGTGCAAACCGGAAAATGCAGCCACGGAAGAACTCAAAAATCAGATTGAAAATTGTCCTTCCGGAGCTTTGAGTTATGAAATGAATAAACAAACTGATCATTAAAATTAAAAAAAAATGGTAGAAATAAAACACACCAACAACGAATCGAAAGGAGTTTTCGAATTGTATTACGACGGAGGAAAAGCAGGATTAATGACCTATTCTTGGGCAGGAGACGACAAATTCATCATCGACCATACCGAAGTTGATGAAGCATACGGCGGAAAAGGACTCGGAAAAGATTTGGTAAAAGCGGGAGTTGAATACGCTCGAGAAAAAAATGTGAAAGTGATTCCGCTTTGTCCATTTGCAAAAAAAGTAATTGCGAAAACACCTGAATTTCAGGATGTTTTGTCTTAAAATACTTTCACTAAATACTATTTTTCGCCGCGAATTCACGAATAAATTTTAGAATTCGTGTATTCGTGGCGGTTTTTATTTTGACTAAAATAAACTTCGAGCATCCACTTTCCAGCATCCAGCCGAAATTTTCTATATTTGCTCACATTAAAAAAATCACTCTATGAATCCGATTGTCTTGTTGCTCATCATTATCGCCTATTTTGGACTTTTACTTTGGGTCGCTTATCAAACCGGAAAAGGCAGTAACAACGACAGTTTTTTCATCGGAAACCGAAAATCCAACTGGATGCTCGTTGCGTTTGGAATGATTGGAACTTCGCTTTCGGGCGTGACTTTTGTGTCGGTTCCGGGCGCAGTTGGTGCAGATAAATTCCATTATTTGCAGATTACAATCGGTTACTTAATTGGGTATGTGGTCATTGCGTATATTCTTCTTCCACTTTATTACCGTTTAAAACTCACCTCAATTTATGGTTATCTGCAACATCGAATGGGACAGCTCTCCTATAAATCGGGTGCGTGGATTTTTATTGTCTCACGTTTGGTGGGAGCGACTGCGCGACTTTATTTGGTGGTCAATATTTTGCAGATGACGATTTTGGATTCACTCGGCGTTCCCTTTATTGTAACAACATTGGTGATTTTAGCGATGATTATCCTCTACACCTATGAAGGAGGTGTGAAAACCATTGTTTGGACCGATACTTTACAAACAACCTGTATGCTTTTAGGACTGATTATCTGTTCAGCTTACATGCTGAATCACATGAATTTAGGATTTTTTGAAAGTTTAAAAGAAATGAACAGGCTTGGTTATACTGAAGTTTTCAATACTGATGTAAACAGTAAGGCTTTCTTTTTCAAACAAATTTTGGCGGGTGCGTTTATTACCATTACGATGACCGGAATTGACCAGGAGATGATGCAGAAGTCACTTTCTGTAACCAAACTAAAAGATTCGCAGAAAAACATGGTGACTCTCGGATTTATTTTGGTAGTGGTAATTTCGCTGTTTCTCTTTATGGGCGGACTTTTACATCTTTACGGAAATGTGGAGCACGTGGCAACTTCAGGCGACCAACTTTTTCCGGATATTGCGCTGAATCACATGCCGCCATTTATTTCAATCATTTTTATTATCGCTTTAATTTCGGCACTTTTTCCGTCTGCGGACGGAGCAATGACAGCTTTAACCTCTTCTCTTTGTATTGATATTTTTGGATTAAAGGAGAAAGAAATTTCACAAAAAGAAAAGGAAAAATTTAGAAAAAGAGTTCACCTTATTGTTGCATCCGCATTTTTGCTGATGGTGATTATCTTTAAAATCATCAACGACAATTCGATGATAGGCTTGATTCTGAAAATGGCAGGATTCACTTATGGCCCTCTTCTGGGATTGTTCTCTTTCGGAATTTTTACGAAATTTAAGGTGAAGGATAAGTTGGTTCCTTACGTTTGCATCGCTTCTCCACTGATTTCTTTCTTCATCGATAAATATCAGGAAAATTTCTTTGGCGACTTCAAAATTGGTTTGGAATTGTTGATTATTAATGGATTGATTACTTTCTTTGGGTTGTGGTTAATTAGGAAAAAAGATTAAATTGATTTTTTGAGGCTTTATTTTTGATGGAAATGAACATCTGAATTTAAACACATGAGCAAAAACTTCAAAATCGGTGACACGTAAAAAGGAATTCCGAAGCAGGCATGGTTTCAGGAACAATTATCAAAATCCACACAAAAGATTTTCTTTGTAAAGGTTAAACGCATCACGCGACAAAAGACGAACCTCAATACGGAATCAAGTGCGATAAATCTGACCATATTGCGGCGCATAAAGGAAGTGCACTGACTTTAATTGATTAAAATTGCCACGAATGCACGAATTAAATTATTCGTTGATTCGTGGCAAAATATTTTCTATTTGGCTTTCGCAGTTACAATTCTTCCCGATTTACCAACTCCATTGAAAAGGCAGGAAGACAAATTGCAATATATTCACACGATTCTTCAAACGGATTACTGTAGCGGATTCTTGCACCTTTTTCAATCAGAATGCTTTGTCCTTTTTCTAAAACCACCGTTTCTCCATCGATTTCAAATTGTTTTTTTCCGTTGATGATGTAGGTAAATTCATCAAATTCTGGAGTTTGGTGTGGTTCGCTCCAGTTCGGTGGCGCAATCATGTGCGCGATCGAAATGTTGGAATTTCCGGTTGAATTTCCCCAAATTTCTTCAATGAGTTTTCCATCGTTTGTTGGAACTACAAAAGGTGATTTTTGGATTTTATATTTCATATAATTAGAGATTTAAAGTTTGAAATTTGAAATTCAAATTTAATAAAAACGGCAGGAAAATTTCCTGCCTGAATTATTTTTCTTTTTCGTTTCTCTCTTTCGGAATTTCCTTCTTTTTTCTCCCCGAACTGATTAGATTTTCATGGAGCAAATACTCAATCTGCCCATTCACAGAACGGAATTCGTCATTTGCCCACTTTTCCAACAATTTGTAAGTGGCGTCATCAATCCTTAAAACAAAACTTTTTTTTGCCATCGAGTTCGAGTTACGAGATACGAGTTACGTGTTGAGTGATTCGTGCTTCGAGTTTCCCAAAATTATTATTAATTGTTAATTATAAATTATTAATTGTTCCTTATTAATTATAAAGCGTTCCCGCATTCAAAATCGGCTGCGCCGCCTTTTCACCGCAAAGAACGACCATTAGATTGGAAACCATCGCCGCTTTCCTTTCGTCATCCAATTCCACAATATTTTCCTCGGAAAGTTTTTTCAAGGCTAAATCAACCATTCCAACTGCACCTTCAACGATTTTTGTTCGGGCTGCAACGATTGCGGTTGCTTGTTGTCGTTGAAGCATTGCACCTGCAATTTCGGAAGCATACGCCAAATGAGAAATTCTCGCTTCTTGAATGATGATTCCTGCTTTTGCCAATCGGTCAGTTAATTCCTGTTCCAAAATTTGATTAATTTTTTCACCACCTTCACGTAGCGTAATTGGAGCGTGGTCGTCTTCCAAATTATCATACGGAAAACTCATCGCCAAATGACGAACCGCCGCTTCACTCTGCATTTTCACAAAATCCATGTAACGTTCCACATCATAAGCAGCTTTGTAGGTGTCTCCGACTTTCCAAACGATTACGACACCGATTTCGATGGGATTTCCCATTTTGTCGTTCACCTTTAAAGTTTGTCCTTGAAGGTTTTCCGAACGGAGCGAAATTTTTTGCGATGAATAAAGTGGATTAATAAAAAACAAACCGTTTTCTTTTACAGAACCTACATATTTGCCAAAGAAATTCAGAACTCGTGAATGATTCGGTTGAATAATCATCAAACCTTTCATAAAAAAGACAAACGTAATCAGACACAGAACTCCCAAAATTACGAAACTTACATTTTGCTCAACTCCATTGATAAGGAAGTAAAGTCCCGCTGCAAAAAGCAAAAGACAGATGACTAACGCAAGATATCCTGACATTGGTTTTAAAACTTTTTCCATAATTATTTTTTTTTAAAATTGTGATATTATTTTGATATCATAAAGATATAATAATTTTTTGTATCGGCAATAATTTCTTTTTAAAATTTCAAAAATTAAAAAATCCCCTTCAATACAGAATTGAAAGGGATTTCTATCATGATTTAATTTGGTGTTAAAACTGCATTTCAGGAATTTCTCCTTCCACGATTAATCTGGCTTCGGTTGCTTTAACGATATCTTCTACCGAAACTCCGGGTGCTCTTTCAAGAAGTTTTAAACCTTTGTCGGTAACTTCCATCACGGCTAAATCGGAGACAATTTTTTTAACGCATTTAACTCCCGTTAAAGGAAGTGTACAATTTTTCAAGACTTTACTTTCTCCGGCTTTGTTGGTGTGCATCATGGCAACGATAATGTTTTGTGCGGATGCAACCAAATCCATTGCACCGCCCATTCCTTTCACCATTTTTCCTGGGATTTTCCAACTGGCGATGTCGCCGTTTTCGGAAACTTCCATGGCGCCAAGAATAGTTAAATCCACTTTTTGGCTTCTAATCATCCCAAAACTGAATGCAGAATCGAAAAATGATGCGCCCGGAAGCGAAGTGATGGTTTGTTTTCCTGCATTGATTAAATCAGCGTCTTCTTCACCTTCGTAAGGAAATGGTCCCATTCCGAGGATTCCGTTTTCGCTTTGGAATTCTACAGAAAGGTTTTCGGGAATATAGTTTGCAACAAGCGTTGGAATTCCGATGCCGAGATTGACGTAGTAACGGTCTTTAACTTCTTTGGATATGCGTTGTGCGATTTGTTCTTTTGTCAGCATTATGATTCTTTTTTTCTTGTGGTTACACGCTCGATTCTTTTCTCATAATTCTCTCCCTGGAAAATTCTTTGCACCATGATTCCCGGAATATGGATTTCATTGGGATCCAATTCACCCGGTTGTACCAATTCTTCTACTTCCGCAATGGTAATTTTCGCAGCTCCCGCCATCGGAAGATTGAAGTTTCTTGCAGTTCCTTTGAAAATTAAATTTCCTGAATAGTCGCCTTTCCAGGCTTTTACAATAGAGAAATCAGCTTCATAAGCATGTTCCAAAATATGTGGTTTTCCGTTAAAATCTTTCACCTCTTTCCCTTCCGCGACTTCGGTTCCGTAACCGGTTGGAGTATAGAATGCAGGAATTCCGGCTTGCGCGGCGCGGCATTTTTCTGCTAAAGTTCCTTGAGGTGTAAGTTCTACGTCGAGTTCGCCGGAAAGCATTTGTCTTTCAAATTCCGCATTTTCGCCAACGTAGGAAGCAATCATTTTTTTGATCTGGTGTTTTTGCAACAACAATCCCAAACCGAAATCGTCAACTCCAGCGTTGTTGGAGATACAGGTTAAATCGGTTAAATTACTTGCTGCCATTTCGTTGATGCAGTTTTCGGGAATTCCGCAAAGTCCGAATCCGCCCAACATGACGGTCATTCCGGATTGGATTCCCTGGATGGCTTCTTTGGCGTTTTTTACTCTTTTGTCAATCATTTTTCACTAAAATTTCGAGGCCTTAAATTACGTTTTTTTTGGGAGTTGGTGAAATTTGGAATTTTCATGGGATTTTACTTTTGATTTTCTCGCTGATTTGGCAGATTACGCTGATTTCTTTTTTTGTTGTTAATTTAAAAAGAATGCGGACTTTCCGAGTAAGGGCTTAACTCTGTTTCTTATATTTTTTCAAAGAAATCGTTGAATCTCATAAAATGAGATTTGAAACGGAAATCCAACAGCAAGCGATGGATTCAGCGAAGGAGCGAGGAATTGCAGTGTAAAGCCCGACCCGAATGAGTGACTCCAACGAAGTAGAATGACCGATTTAAGGATACCCGCTGATTGAGTGGGTGAGTTTGGCAGTCGGTGTGTTTGGGAGTTTGAGGGTTTGAGAGTTGAAAAACATTGAACTTTGAACAAAAATTTTTGTAAGTTGTTGTGTGTGAGGAAAAATTGTTTTATTTTTGCAGCCTGTTAATCAACCTCTGACGAAGGACGTGAATGTTGCTTGACTTGACAAAAAATTTTTATTATAAAAATGGATTTATTAAAGTACGTACAGGATAAGTACATTACGAAAAAAGAATTCCCTGAATTCAAAGCCGGTGACACCATCACTGTGTATTACGAAATTAAAGAAGGCCAGAAAACGAGAACACAGTTCTTCAAAGGAGTTGTGATTCAGTTGAGAGGAACGGGTGCTACCAAAACTTTCACGATCAGAAAAATGAGCGGTGATGTGGGTGTAGAGAGAGTTTTCCCAATCAACATGCCTGCTTTGCAAAAAATCGAGGTGGATAGAAGAGGTAAAGTGAGAAGAGCTAGAATCTACTATTTCAGAGACCTTAGAGGTAAAAAAGCGAGAATTAAAGACGCTGCCTACAAAAAGTAATTCAGACAACAACCATAGAGAAACCCATCAGAATTTTTTTGATGGGTTTTTCATTTTTGCAACTCGGCGATGAATTCTTCGCGGATTTTCCAAAACTCATCGAGATTGTAGGGAATTTGAGGGTTTTCTTTAAGATATTTTTTGAGGAAATTCTTGTGGTAGTTGATTTTGAAGTCGATGATTTGGTCGGGTTGGATTTCTATTTCTTCGATTAAGTCGTTGATGAAGTCTTCGGGTTTGGAGTTTTTTCGGGTGAAGTCGAAGATTTGGTTTTCTATTTTTAAATAATTGTGTGCTTCGGGAATTTCTTTTAGGCTGTACTTTTCTAGAATAGGTGTGATTTTTCGAGTATTTGAACCGTTCATTTTAAAAATTCCAAGCATTAATTTTAGTTCTTCGAAACTATTTTCATCGGCTAGTCTCTTTAATAGAGCGTGCTTTGTGCTGCAAGTTCCGCCGCTGTCTTTTAAAACGGAGAGCGGGTTGTCTTTTTGTGAATTTCTTTTGTAAGGTAAATTTTTAACATATTCAGCTGCTGCGAAAAAATCGAAAAGGTCCAATTGTAGAAACTGGTTGGAGATTGATTTTGATGTATTTGAAATTTTCATTGTTGATGATTTAACTAGCCCGTCTTCAAAGAAGGGAAATAAAAAACCGCCATGATTTCTCAAGGCGGTTATAAAGTTATGAATTAAAAAATTACTTTTTAATCATCAGTTTTGAAGAATAGTTTACTCCCAATCCTGAAACTTTCACCACATAAACTCCGTTTGCAAGATTTTGTGTGTTTACAGCTTCTGTAGCCGACATTTTCTGGCTGGAAACTAATTTCCCTGATGCGTCGAAAATTTCAACGTTTACTTTTCCTAGAATATTTTTAGCTGCTTTGAAGTAAAACTCATTTTTAGCCGGGTTTGGATAAATGCTTAACGCAGCATTGTTTCCTGTTTCACTCGTTGCAGCAGTAGCACATTCAGTAGGTACAGTAAAATCTTCCACCTGGTCATTGATGTTGGTTTTTGAGCCTGCAGCTGCATTAACTCCTAAACCTCTTTTTGCAAAAACATTCCAAATCATACATTTATCTGCTCCTCCTGTTTCTGTGTTTGCAGCTTCTGCAGCCAGGATCGCATTTCTACCTTCGATAAATCCAGGGTTGCAGCCTTGTAAAGCCAAAGCATTATAAACAAGTTGTAATACTCTTCTACTACCGTTTGTACTATTTGACATTACGTCTGAAGAATATCCATATTTTTCAGCATACTTCCAATGAAGATCCCACAGCATTGTTGCCCAAACAAATCCGATTGAATGCACGTCTGTTACAATTGCTCCTGCTGCATTGGTATATTCCATCCCGTTAGTTCTTCCATAAGTGTAATTATTTACGGCAAAATTTGGAGAGTACTGTGCAGGTCTAATTCCCAGTCCATCTATTGGTTCTGATGTAGCATAAGTTCCAATTCCTCGTGGTACAGCTGCTGTCGCATTTGGTTGGTTGGTAAGCATCACTGCAAAGAAATCTGACCACCCTTCACCCATCTGCTCTTTACTTACCGCAGAATTTAAACAAGAATAACCTGCTCCTGTTCTACGGTTAGATATACCATGACCATATTCGTGGATGATAACTCCATTATCGAAACTTCCGTCTCTAGTTGGCTGTTCATTGGCATTGTATCTCAGCGTAATATTTACGTTGGTTCCTGCATCTAACAAACCTTTCATATAAACACCTTCAGGATTTTCGATTAATACGGACGGAATTGTGATATTAGGATTGGTTCCGCCCATTCCTCCTGTTGGTGTAGAATCTGGTTGGCTGTAAATAATTGCCGCAACTGCTCCTGCATCTTGTGCTGCCTGTACTTTTGCTTGGAATTCACAGGTTCCTCTTGCAATTAAACCGATTTTACCCGCCAATGAACCTGCTGGTAAAGGTGTACATGCATCCAAAACAGGTGATAATTTAACATCTGCAGTAACTCCGGTTGGTGTAAGAGCTGGACCAAAAGTAGTTGAAACAACACTGGCTACAATTCTGTTAACCGCTTCTGTAGGTGCGTTATAAAACACCCTTCTAATTACACCCGGATCCCAAAGATACATCTGCATTCTTGGTCTTGAACCGTCGATTGGGGAAGAAAAGTTTGCATTATTTGTTCCTCCTCCATCTTGGGATTCAGCCATCACATAATCATTTTGCGATCCTCCTTTTCCAAAATTCCATGCCTGGAAGTTTCTTCCAAGTTCATTAAATCCGAGACGGTAGAAAATATCGTGAACTTTGTTATTTACATAAAATAAGTTAGTTGTTGCAGCATTTAAATTACCTGGAGTGTCATTGACTACAAAAGGGAAATCGAAAACTCTGTTTGCTCCACCATCTGCATAAGATCCAGCTGCATTTGCATTGTTTCTGTCATCATACGCCATTACGTTATTTCCTCGTGTTGTATTATAACTTCCTACATACGTTCCTCCCAAAATGGTATGCCAACCTTCAGGTGAAGCATCTAAAAACCAAGGGTTGCTCAGCAATTGTCTGGATCCGTGATTCGGACTTTCCAGCGGGAGTGGAAAAACGTTATAACTTGCATCCAAAGGTGCTGCAGCGGCAAAAGATTTTGCTATTTCTTCATTTGAAGATTGATCATTATTGAAATTTACCGCAAATCCCTCTGGCGTATGTGCTGAATAGTCGTGGTGGTAAGCATCATGCTTGAAATTGCACGTAAGAGTAAGGTTTTGCTTGCTCAATATTTCACCAGTTGTTGCGTCCGCAAGTACATCCCAATAATTTGAGGTTCCTTTTTCTTCGAACATAAATTCATGGCAAAGTCTTAAATCACCATTTTCAGCAGGAAAATAAATAAGTCTTGTTTTTGCAAAAGGAGTATCTAAATCGGCTGCATCAATTGCAATTAACTGATAATTTGTGGAATTCTTCAAATTCATTGTTTGCGCAACAGTAGCAAAAACAGCTTTGTTGCTTCGGGCTGAACTCGGCAAAGAGACAGATTTGAAATCTTTCGTAAATCCATCATTGAAATAATTCACTTTCTGATCTTTGATCAGAGCCGTTCCTACCGCATTGTAAATTGGAATACCGTTATAGGACTGCTGAACCATAACTACATTCGAATTCATTGATTTTGAAACCTCTTGGCTGATGATTTCAAAATTATTGAGGTTGGGTTTCATGAAGGTATTCTTCGAATTCATGTGGCTCTGAATGATGGATTTAAAATCCTGAGCATTTGCACTACCGAAAGAAAACATCAAACATACCGCCGCAATTTTCAAGGGTAAATTTCTATTTTTCATATATATTAATTATTTGGCTTCGAATATATAAAATATTTTAATATGTTTTAAATTTTTAACACTAAAATATCGCAAATACCTTATAACTAATTTTAACGCAAATAAACTACAATTTAGAAAAAATAAAAAGCCACCATTTTTCAACGGTGGCTTAAATAGTCAAAAGAATTCGAGAATTAGTTTCCGCCTTCCATTTTCTTTTTCAATTCTGCTAAAACGTCAAGGTCACCAAGAGTTGATTTCTCTTCGTTGCTGGAAGATGCAGCAGGTTTTGAAGCGTTATCTCTCACGTTTTTCTTTTCCTCATCTCTGAAGATTCCCGTGTGAGAAACTACCACTCTCTTGAATTCTTTGTTGAATTCAATTACTTTGAACTGAGCTTCTTCTCCTTTTTTGATTTTAGAACCGTCTTCTTTTTCTAACAACCTTGATGGGCAGAACGCTTCAACTTCAGCGTCTTCGAACTGAACTTGTGCACCTTTGTCGAAAACTTCAGTAGCTTTTCCTGTATGTACAGTTCCTTCTGCATATTTAGTTTCGAATTTATCCCACGGATTTTCCTGCAATTGCTTGTGTCCTAATGAAAGTCTTCTTGCTGCAGTATCCAATTCTAGAACTACAACGTCTAACTTATCACCAACTGCACAGAATTCTGATGGATGCTTGATTTTCTTAGTCCAAGAAAGATCAGAAATATAGATCAAACCATCGATTCCTTCTTCCAATTCTACGAAAACCCCAAAGTTTGTGAAGTTTCTAACAGTTCCAACATGTTTAGAACCAACTGGATATTTAGTTTCGATGTTCGCCCAAGGATCTTGGTTAAGTTGCTTCATACCAAGAGAAATTTTTCTGTCTTCTCTGTCCAAAGTCAAAACTTCAGCTTCTACTTCATCACCAACTTTTACGAAATCTCCTGCGCTTCTCAAGTGAGTTGACCAAGACATTTCAGAAACGTGGATCAATCCTTCCACACCTGGAGCAACCTCAACGAATGCACCGTAGTCAGCAAGAACAACCACTTTTCCTTTTACTTTATCACCAACTTTCAAATCAGCAGAAAGTGCATCCCATGGATGAGCTTCCAATTGCTTCATACCTAATTGGATTCTTGTTTTCTCGTCATCGAAATCAAGGATTACCACTTTTACAGTTTGTCCGTCTTCTAGGATTTCTGATGGGTGATTTACTCTAGACCAAGAAAGGTCTGTAATGTGGATCAATCCGTCAACTCCTCCTAAATCTACGAATACACCGTAAGAAGTAATATTTTTAACAGTTCCTTCAAGAACCTGTCCTTTTTCCAGTTGTCCGATGATTTCTCTCTTCTGACCTTCAAGATCTGCTTCGATCAACGCTTTGTGAGAAACTACAACGTTTTTGAATTCTGGGTTGATTTTCACTACTTTGAATTCCATTGTTTTTCCTACGAACTGATCGTAATCTTTAATAGGTTTCACATCGATTTGAGAACCTGGCAAGAATGCCTCGATTCCGTGAACGTCAACGATCATACCACCTTTAGTTCTGGATTTTACGAATCCGTTTACGATTTCACCCGTTTCGTGAAGTTCGTTTACTTTATCCCAAGCTTTAAGCGTTCTAGCTTTTTTGTGAGAAAGTTGCAACTGACCCGATTTGTCTTCTCTTCTGTCCACCATTACTTCAACCTCATCACCAACTTGCAATCCTTGGTTGTAACGGAATTCATTAAGAGAAATAACACCTTCAGATTTGAAGTTGATGTCAACGATCGCTTCTTTGTCGGTAAGTCTTACTACTTTTCCTACAAGAACGTCGTTGTCGCTCAAGTTGTTAAGAGAACCGTTGTAGATTTCTTCTAGATCGCTTTTCTCTTTTCTTGCATCAGCATCAAGACCAGACTCGAATGAATCCCAGTCAAATTGTTCCGGTGCTACGTTTTGGTTCAAAAGAACCTCTTCTTTTACTGTCGTTTCTGACATAATTAAATAATTTGTATTCCTTCTTTTTCGATGTTTGGCTTAATGTGGCTCTCGAAAAATACGGAAGATGTTAATTGTAAATGTTTTAACCTCGCCAAATGCTTCCACAAAAAGTGGTGCAAAATTACTGAAAATATTTGAGTTACAATCTATTTCAGTGAAATTTTTATTCACCATTTAAGCCTCCAAAATTCTGTCAAAAATTGCTATCTTTGAAATTCAAATTTTCGAACTAAAAAATGAAAATTAATCTTCCCGACAAACTTTATTATTCTATTGGTGAAGTAGCAAAAGCGTTTAACGTAAATGCTTCGCTCATTCGTTATTGGGAGCAGGAATTCCCTATTATTAAACCTAAAAAAAATAAGAAGGGTAACCGATATTTCACGCCGGAAGACATAAAAAATCTGAAAATTATCTATCATTTGGTGAAAGAGAAAGGCTATACTTTAGACGGTGCCCGAATTGCTTTAACCACCAACTCGAAAATTTCTGAAACCATTACCATGATCGACCGCCTGGAATTTGTAAAGGCAGAATTACAAAAACTCAAGGAATCTTTGGTGGATAAGCCTGAATAAATACTTTTTCTACCACTTTAGCAAGTTTACATTTCTTCCAATGCGTTAACGCAATTTGCAAAATTGGGTGATTTCACCCTAAAAAATACCGTGTTTTAACCCATAATGCGAGATGCTTTATGCAATATGTTTGCATAAAAAACACATCATGAAGCTACACATCCAACTTTCAGCAGCGAAAAACTACTTTTTAGGCTTCGTTACATCGGGAGCAATTTTATTCTCGGGGCTACTCTACTTTAACGGTAAAGGCAATGAAAATGTAGGATCAAATACCAAGTTTTCGGAAGCGGAATATGTCGCAGCAGAAAAAATTCAGTTAAAGGAATTCGATCCAAATAGTTTGACCGAAAATGAATGGAAAATGTTGGGATTTTCTGAAAGACAAACTGCCACCATTTTAAAATATAAAAATGTTGTTGGCGGGAATTTTACTTCGAAACAGCAATTAAAAAAGTGCTACGCCATTTCGGGCGAGAAATTCGCAGAGTTGGAACCTTACATTTTACTTCCTGAGACTTCGGTTTCTTCCTATAAAAATTACGAATCGAATTATAATCGTAGAAATTATTATCAAAATTCTAGCTTCAAAAATCATTATGTTAAGAAGTCATTAACAGTTCACGGAAAATTTAATCCTGATCACTTTTCAGTTACCGATTTTATTAAGATGGGGTTCACTGAAAATCAAGCAAACTCTATTCTAAAATACAAAAATTATTTGGGAGGAAGTTTTATTAGCAAAGAAAAATTCAAAGAGTGCTTTATCATTAGTGACGAAAATTACCGAAAAATGGAGCCTTACCTTTTGCTTCCGGAAAAAACGCCGGAAAAGTATGTTAAGTCAAACCCTAATTTCCAAAATTCTTACGCCAAAACAGAGAAAGCGAAAGTCAATTATCAAAACTTTGATCCAAACATCACTGATTTGGAAGGGTGGAAAAATTTGGGATTCTCTGAAAAACAAGCTCAAGTTATCATCAATTATAGAGATAGAAATTTAAAGGGCAGTTTCAAAAGTTTAGAAGACATTCAAAGATGCTTCGTGATTTCCGCAGATAAATTTGAAGAGTTGAAACCGTACATCGTTTTGAATGCGGAGACGTTTAAACCGGCTCAAAACAACAGCAACCCTCCTCATAACAATTCATCCTCAAAAATTTATGAAGCCAAAACCGATTTCAGTAAAACAGACTTGAATGTGATTACTTTTAAACAACTTATCGAGTATGGCTTTGATGATAAAAGCGCGGCAAGCTTCATTGGTTTCCGAAATAAACTGGGTGGATTCATCAATAAAAATCAGATTCTCGACACTTATAATATTGACAAAATATTAGCACAACGTTTGATCTATATAGCTCCCTTAAATACGGAAAATGTTCAAAAATACACTTTAACGGACGCGCCGGAATCTTGGTTGAAAAATCACCCTTACTTCAAATATTATGCTGATAAAATTATCTATTACCGAATTTCCTTTACCAATGAAAAGAAATTCTTCAAAACGATGAATATCAAACCAGAAGCGGAAGAGAAAATGAAACTGTATTTAAAATAAAAAAAAATCAGCTTCCAAGGAAGCTGATTTTTTAAACTATAAGGGCAATTATTTTTTAATAAACTTAACCGATTGATCATCCACTTTCAAAATATAAACTCCCGGATTTAGTTTTTGTACATTGATGGAATTTTTATTTTTAAAAGGAGCATTTTCCTGCTGAATTAACTTTCCTGAAAGATCAACAATTGAAGCGTTTTTAATATTGCCGATTTTTTTACCCTTAACAAACAATTCATTTCCAACCACTGGATTTGGATAAATTGACAAATCATTTTCGGCATATATCTGTGCATCGGAAACCACTAATGTTCCAATATTTTCACAATAATTGGAAGGATGTTGTTCCCATTCTGAAAGTGTAAAGGTTGAATTTGGCTGATTTACAGAATTCAGACGGTAGAGCGAAACATTTCCCAATATCGCAGAATTGCTTTGATCTTTTACTCCAACCGCATCAACCGTGGTTGACGCGTACCGCAACTCAATATAATTACTTCCGCTGAAAGTAAGTTGTGGCGCCGCAGTAACAAATCTTGCCTGATCATTGTTTATACAGGTGAAAGCCGCATTTGGATTTAAAATAACAAAAGTCTCATTGTTTTGCACAATTCCCTCCAATTCATAGGGTGCAGGAAAATAGTATTGCGTACCGTTAAAAAACTGGATACTCATTCGGTACTTATTCAGATTTACGGCATGTCCTGTTTTGTTGGTAATTTCCAAGGCTTTGTTGTTGGAAGAACCTTCCAAATATTTGGTAATCATTAAATCTTTTGCATAAATATCAGCATCTAGAGTAGTTACCGTAACTAGGTTACTTTCCGCAGATTCGACATAATTATTATTGTAAGCCTTTACGGTAAAGGTATAGGGAGTTGAAGGCGTAAGATGATCTGCAACGAAAGAGTTATTTTTAGCAGTACCGATCAAAGTTCCGTTCTGATAAACTTTAAAACCTAAAATCGAAGGATCAGATGGAGTGCTCCAATTCAAATTTACGAAGTATGCGCTGTTCTGTGCAACATTCAAGTTGGTAACCTGTGACGGAGAAACTACACTTGGCGTCTGATTCCAAATTAAGTTAACCCATTCAGGATGATCGATAAAAGGATTTCTATTTTTTTGAATCCCAAAAACCGCATTGTTCCGGTCGATCTCCCTTTGCGAAACAGGATCCTGGTTGTGCCAATTCAGCAGCATCGCAACATACCAATCTTCAAAAGCTTTTTCATCTGTTCCGTCGAGCGGGCTTGTATCGTTTGCAGCAGAAGTTCCGTTGTAAAAATTGAAGTTATTTAATTTCCCTTCATACCGAACAGCGAAATAAAGCAAACTTCTTGCGATATCGCCTTTAAATTCATCAATAGGTTCATAAACACGCCCCGTATAACCAGAATTTGGCGTTGCATTCTTTCCAATTTTAGACGTATTGGTAAAATTATAATAAACCAAAGACGGTGTTGTAGAAGAAATTCCGTAAGGATAATTACTTCGCAGCTGATTGATCCTCGCATCCGTAGGAAACACATAAAACAAATCAGAATACATAGGATAGTTACTGTTAAAAGTGCTTTGCGGCATCATGTGTTCGCGGTTCCAACCTTGTCCTTCGGCGCTTGCAGATCCTGTTGAATTTGCAGTAGTATATTCGTAGGCATCTGGTCCAGCTGGTTTTTCGGAATAAATATCCAACAAAATATAATCCATCGTATTTGTTGTAGAATTAAAGATGGGATTGTTGGAGGGTGTATGATCATAATAAACGTCCAGATCGGTTTGCTTATAAAATTCCTGCAGGTCGCCATAATGCCAATTGATGTATCTTGCAGATATGATTTCGTGCAATTTTGTTTTTAAAGCGTAACCAGTTAATCCAGAAGTGCCATTATAATACCCTGTAGGAATCTGCGCCAAGCCCAAAAAAGGAACTAAAAAAAGCGAAAGTAAAGTTCTCTTCATTACAATATTTTTTCGGTCGCTAAATTACTTAATTAAGTGATGCAAAAAATCCGAACTCATGTTAATTTTATTAAAATTGAATATTAGTAAAGTCGTCATTTTCAAAAAAATATCATGAATACTGGAAAAATTCAACACAAAAAATATTTTTAGACTTCTACATTTTAATTATCTTTGAAAACAAATAAAATTTATGAATAGCGATACTCTACACAACATCAATATGATTGCTGAAACTGCACGTGATTTTGCAGAAAAAAATATTCGTCCATACATTATGGAATGGGATGAAAGCCAAACTTTTCCCGTTGAGCTTTTTCACCAACTTGGCGAAATGGGTTTCATGGGAATTGTAATTCCTGAAGAATACGGCGGTTCTGGTTTAGGTTACCACGAATATGTTGCCATTTTGGACGAAATTTCTCAGGTTGATCCATCAATCGGACTTTCTGTTGCGGCACACAATTCACTTTGCACCAATCATATCTATGAGTTTGGAAATGAGGTGCAACGTCATAAATGGCTGCCTCAACTCGCTTCCGGAAAAGTAATCGGAGCATGGGGACTCACTGAACACAACACCGGATCAGATTCGGGCGGAATGAGCACAACCGCTGTAAAAGATGGTGATGACTGGATTTTGAACGGAGCTAAAAATTTCATCACCCACGCAATTTCGGGAGATATCGCCGTAGTAATGACAAGAACAGGCGAAAAGGGAGCTAGAAATAATTCTACTGCCTTTGTTCTTGAAAAAGGAATGCCAGGATTTTCTTCAGGAAAAAAAGAGAACAAATTGGGAATGCGCGCTTCGGAAACCGCAGAATTAATTTTCGATAACGTAAGGGTTCCTGATGCAAACAGACTCGGCGAAGTTGGCGAAGGTTTCAAACAGGCAATGAAAATATTGGATGGCGGAAGAATTTCTATCGCAGCTTTAAGTTTAGGAACAGCGAGAGGTGCTTACAAAGCTGCTTTAAAATATTCTTTGGAAAGACAACAGTTCGGGCGACCAATCAACCAATTCCAAGCGATTAACTTTATGCTTGCAGATATGGCGACCGAAATCGATGCTGCTGAATTACTAATCCAAAGAGCTTCCAATTTGAAAAATGCAAAAAGACCTATGACCAAAGAGGGAGCTATGGCAAAATTGTACGCTTCTGAAGCATGCGTAAGGATTGCCAACAATGCCGTTCAGGTTTTCGGAGGTTATGGTTATACCAAAGATTTTCCGGTGGAAAAATTCTATAGAGATTCAAAACTTTGTACCATTGGCGAAGGAACTTCGGAAATCCAGAGATTGGTAATCGGAAGAGAAATTTCAAAGTAAGATAAACATAAAAATGTTATTTAAAACACCGGAAATCTTCGGTGTTTTTTGTTTTGTTTTAGAATTTGGTTAACAAGCAAGGTGGTCTTTGATTTATAAATTAACTCAAACTGCTACGTGATTGGGTATAATCCAGCGGCAAAGCATCGCGCATATTTTTATTTTCAGAGATTAAATTAGTTTATCAATCAGGAGTTTTACGCAAAAAAAGGCAACCACTTTAAATAAATGGCTGCCTCTGTAGTTATCATGTTAAATATTATTTCTTAATTACTTTCACAGATTTGGTTGATCCGGTATTGTAATCAAGTTTCAAAACATAAACACCAGATTTCAATTCTCCAAGGTTGATATTGGAAAGTGAACCTGCATTTCGGATTACTTTCACAATTCTTCCTGAAGCGTCCGCAACTGAAATCATATTCAGATCCTTAATATTAGTAATGTTGATGACCTCTCCAAATGGATTAGGATAAACTTTTACCAGTTTATTTGCTGCATAATCGCCAGAAACAGATAATGTTGAATCCAATTTTGCATAAGATAAATAACCTGTATAATCAGCAGCTGCAAGTGCTGTTGCGGTCTGTAAAGAATTCGGCATTGTGGCAGTTGCAGCGGTGTAAGTAGCTGTTTTACCAAAGACTAGATCATAAGCTCCATTCGCAGAAGGTGCTTGAGCAGGAACATGGTCACTTTGAATTCCGGAATCTGCAATTCTTAACTGGATATCCGTCATTGTACCAGAAACTAAGAATGCTTCCCATCTTCTAGATGTGGATACAGTTCCCGCTTGAACCATTGAACCTGCGCTACCAGAATTGCTGTCAAAAGCTTCCGCTTTCATATTTGCAACCGCCGTGGTAGTTGGTGCTAAAGAAACAGGTGCATAAGCTGCTTTTCCTACTGGGAACAAAATGAAGTTTGTATTGGCATTTCCGCTTGCAATTGTTCTGGCAAATGGTCCGTTGATATAAGAAGCGTCTGAACCTCCAGCTAAAGTTCCTGCTAAAGTTGCAGTACCTAAAGTTAGCAAATTGGTTGAAGTGGTATTTACTTTTCCTGCGGTAAGCGTTAAAGTTCCCCCAACTGATACTGGCGAATTCAAAGTAACCCCACCTGTACTCGTATTATTTACAGTAAAATTATTTAAGTTAGCTGTAGGTGCAGTTGCCAAATTACCCAAAGTACCATTATTGCTAATTGTTTGTGATGAAGTAGCAGGAGCTGTAGTAAGAGTTGAAGCTGAACTTGCAGTCACAATTCCTGTTGCCAATCCGGAGGTACTAACAAATTTTCCTCCTGTATTTACATTTAAGTTTCCACCAAGAAAAGTATTTGCTACTGTCAAAGTTCCGCCAGAATTTATATCCACATTTCCAGTAGCTGCAAGTTGATATTGCGACACTACACCACGATTTGTTCCTGATGGACCATCAACGATTATATTTCCAAAATTTAAAAACCCAGTGCCATTCCAAGTATTAACATAAAAACCACTTGTGTTTCCACCACCATCCGTTGATATTCCATCGCCAAACTTGATGGTATGATTTGGTGAGGTAGCAATAGAGTTTGGTGAGTTAGAACCAAAATTGTAATAAACAGCATATGCACTACTATTTGTTGTTGCAGTATGAGGGTCAACAATTGTTAATGTTCCACCTGTAAGATTGATATTTGTTGAAGCACTGCTAAATAGTGGAGTACCTGATGCTACAGAAGATGCTACAGCACCAGCTGCGTTTCCGTCTATTTTAATATCCCCACCAGATTGGTTAAAAACTGAAGTCGCTGTATTTGCAATGTTACCATTCACATTTAATGTTCCTCCAGAAACGGTTAAAGTTCCATTATTGGTAAGGAAATTATTGTTTAATGTACAGCCCACTGTTAAATCTCCTGATGCAACTGTTAAAGTTCCACCATTAGCGATCGTAATATTTTTAGAAACATTCGCAGCAGAATTCACTGTTACATTATGCGGACTTGCAATAACGATACCATCGGTGCAAGAAGGCAGTACTCCTTTATTCCAGGTAGTTGGATCGTTCCAGTTTCCGCTTGCAATACTTACAAATGAAGTATCTGCAGTATTAACTCCTATATAAAGTGGTCCACTCAATAAATCTGTTTGTGATACTGTGATTCGCTGAGCGCCCGGAGTTGTGGTTCCATTTTGATGAGTGCCACTAAGTGCTGCATTTGCTGCCATCACTCGGGAATTTCCGTTAGCTGCCTGATAGGCACCTGGAGCAAGTAATACCACGGTATATGAAGATGCGTTCACTGAAGTTCCCTCATTGGATACTTTCCAGTTTCCGTCGTATCGGTCAGTAATGGTATAACTTCCATCGGTGATATTCAATCCGGTTGTCATTGTATTCGCATCAGTGTAAACAGCTGCAAGTTCGCCAGCTGCAGCTCCAGTTGCGTTTGTTCTAGTAATGTACATTGACCTATCCCTTCCTGAATTATTTACAAAAGGGTATCTACTTGTCGTATTTGTTGGGTCAACTCCAGCGGTTACTGTTGTTCCAGTAGCTGTTGCTGTCCAATATCTAGAAAACTTTCCTCCTGGTAAGAAACCGGTTCCACTTGGTGCAGTAAGCGTGTTCCCTGCTGCATTATAACCGAATGTCACTTTACTTGTTCCTAGATTTACTCTTGCTCCGGTCATGCTTAAGTTGTACGCAATTGCAACATTCATTGACCAATTGATATTTGGAATTGAAGTATTGGTATTGGAAAAAGTCAAATTCCTTATATTACCGTTTGTGAAGGTTCCCGAACCAGAAACAGTTTGTACATTACTACCATTTAAGGTAAGGTTTCCTGCGCTGGTTGCTCCCACTGAAATATCCATTGCACCATCATTCACGATGTTTCCCTTCACAGTCAATGTTTTTCCGGTTGTACCGTTGAAAACACTAACCAAACCACCGGAATTTACGTTGAGGTCGTTGTTTACTGCAAATGAAGCTGGAGTTGTGCCGTAATTTAATGTTCCTTTTACTGTGAGGTTGTTCGCAGCCTGCGATGCAGCATCAATGGTTACCGTATGACCAGTATCTACAGTGACATTATCTGCAGCTGTTGGAACAGCATTGGCATCCCAAGTAGCGGCTGTACCCCAGTTTCCTGTCGCCACCGAAGTGAAATTGCCTGGAACATTTGAAGTTAATGAAACATTATCAATCGCTGCTGGTGGATTGGCTATTGTTGAAACATCAGATTTCCATGAGAAGACTATTCTCCATGATCCCGAAGAAGGGAACGCAAAATTAATGGTCTCTGAATTCCAAGTGGTAGAACTTAGCTTGTACATCCCACTAACAGCACCTGCACCAGAAAGCTGCATACCACCAGTTGTGGATACGGCTGCCGTAGAAAGAGGTGTAGTAGTAACTGGAACCAAAAAGATTTTTAAATTGTCCCAGTCAGAAGTTGTGCTACCTTCTCCTCCTACTTTCCAATCAAAAGTTAACTTTCCTTTCAATTCGCCTGCCGGAACCGTAACATCTCTGTATAAGTGAGAGTAAGTAGATAACTGTGAATAAATCCAAGATGTTCCATTGTCATTGGAGATGTATCCACAATTTGCACTTGTTGGAGCGGGAGCAGCTCCTACCACCCAAATATCAGCAGTTGGAACTACTGATGACCATCCGTTGCTTAAAAGTGTTGTTCCACTTTCAAAGCCTCCGCCCGCAGATGGATCAATTAAAACTGTTTGTGCACCAAGCCACGATGTAAGTAGTAAGGTACACCATAAGAAAATTTTCTTCATAGTATAAAGTTTTTTAAATAAAAAAACAAATTTACTATAATTTCTGGTCAATATGATAAATTCTAAATAAAAAATTTAAATTTAATATATTCAAATTTTATGAACATTGCGAATTTGATAAAATAAGAAACCCGATATTAAGGATATTTAGAATTTAACAAGGAATTGGATCACTATTTTATGAAATATTCAAATTAAACATGATAAACCTCAACCCTTTCTAATTAATTAGGAATTCTTTTTTATATATCGAGATCAAAATCCTTAATGTGGGTGGGATAATCCTAGGTAGTCAAGAAAAAATTCTTAACAAAAAATCGGCAATAAAATTCTTACGAACTAATAATTAATCAACCTCTTAAAATAGATGAGAACTACCAATTTTATATTTAATTCAACAGTTTATGCAAATCATAACATTTTTTTTAATTTTTTTTTATTTTCGTTTTAAAAAAAAATATACATTTGGTTTTCTTTAACGAAATTAACAATTTAAAAATTAAAGTTAATCTATGAAAACAAAACTATTGTCGCTCGCTTTCGTAGCAATTGCCGGTTTTTCCTACGGACAAACCGGTTCTTTATGGACTCAAGCTTCTAAAAAAGCAGGTTCACAAGTAATTGGAAATAAAACTTCCATTACTACACCTAAACTTTTTGAATTAGACATTCAAGGCTTAAAACAGCAACTAAAGGGAGCTCCTCAGAAACTTTCAGTTAATCAAAAATCTGAAAAAATTATTTCCTTTCCTTCCGCAGATGGAAAAATGGAGAATTTCAAAGTCTCTGAGCACTCCAATTTTGATCCTGTTTTAGCCGCGAAATATCCCGACATCAAATCGTATGTGGGGCAAAGTTTAGATGATCCTTCTAAGGTAGTTTATTTCAGTGTTTCTCCCTTGGGATTATCATCCATGGAAATCAATGCAGACAATTCCGCAGTTTTCATAGAACCTTATACCACCGACGCTTCAACTTATGTGGTTTACAAAAAATCTGACAAGAAAGACAACCTAAATAAATTTGAATGTACAACCATTGACGACGTAAAAACTCAATTAGGAACAACTATTACAGCAAGACCTAATGCAGATGATGGTCTTTTGAGAACCTTCAGACTTGCCCTTTCTTGTACGGGGGAATATGCAGTATATTTTGGCGGAACAAAAGCGCAAGCTTTGGCGGCGATGAACAATACTATGACGAGAGTAAATGGTGTTTTCGAAAAAGACTTCTCTGTAAGAATGGTTCTTATTGCGAACAATGACGCGGTAATTTACACCAATGCTTCAACCGACCCTTATTCTGCGGCTTCTTCGATGAGCAGTTGGAATTCTCAATTACAGTCAACGTTGACATCTGTAATTGGTGAAGCAAATTATGATATCGGACATTTATTCGGAGCTTCCGGTGGTGGTGGAAATGCAGGTTGCATCGGCTGTATCTGTGTAAATGGATCAAAAGGTTCAGGAATCACTTCACCTGCAGACAATATTCCATCCGGTGACAATTTCGATATCGATTATGTTGCCCACGAAATGGGTCATCAATTCGGTGGAAATCACACTTTTTCTATGAACAATGAAAGTACAGGTGCAAATATGGAACCTGGTTCTGGCTCAACAATTATGGGTTATGCAGGAATTACATCGCAAGATATTCAAGCGCATTCTGATGCACTTTTTCATGCTATTTCCATTCAGCAGATTACCAATAATGTGAAATCAAAAACCTGCTCTGTAAATACACCTACAGGAAACTCAATCCCAACCGCAAACGCAGGTTCAGACTATACGATTCCTAAAAGCACACCATTTATGTTAACAGGAACTGCTTCTGATGCAAATGGAGACGCATTAACCCATATTTGGGAAGAAATGGATGTTGCTTCAACTTCACAGACGGGAGCAAGTTCTGCGGCAAGTGCTACAAAAACCTCAGGTCCTAACTTCAGATCCTGGACGGCAACCGCTTCACCAACAAGATATTTCCCAAGAATGCAATCTGTCTTAGCGGGAGCTACAACAACTGCAGGTCAGGAAATCACCGTTGAAGCACTTTCTTCTGTAGCAAGAACTTTAAATTTCAGATATACTGTTCGTGATAACAGAGCAGGCGGTTCCGGAAATAATTCTGATGATGCGGTAATCACCGTAAATGCAACTGCAGGGCCTTTTACCGTAACTTCTCAATCTGCTGCAACCACTTACACAGGAGGAACTTCACAAGCAGTGACTTGGAACGTTGCAGGTACAACTGCAAACGGCGTGAACGCTGCTAATGTTGATATTCTTTGGTCAACCGATAGTGGAAATTCTTGGACAACACTTTTAGCCGCAACTCCAAATGACGGTTCACAAAATGTAGTGATTCCAAATGCAGCGACTTCCACAGGAAGAATTATGGTGAAAGGAAGCAATCACGTTTTCTTTAACGTAAACAAAGCAAACATTACCGTTACCGCGGGAACTTCAGACACCGTTGCTCCAACTCCACCTTCACTTTCCGCATCAGGAACTACGCAAACTTCAACCAATCTTTCTTGGAGTGGCGCAACCGACAATGTGGGTATTACAGGTTATGACGTATATCAAGGAGCAGCTTTATTGGGTTCCACTTCTTCGACTTCTTATGCAGTTTCAGGACTTTCTGCTTCTACAACCTATTCTTTCACAGTAAAAGCGAAAGATGCAGCAGGTAATATTTCCGCAGCAAGTAATGCGGTTTCCGTAACAACTCTAGCTCCTGTTTCTGATACAACTGCTCCAACAGCACCAACTTTGGCTGCTTCAGGAACAACCTCAAGTTCAACCAACCTTTCTTGGAGTGGAGCAACCGACAATGTTGGTGTTACAGGTTATGACATATATCAAGGAGCAGCTTTATTGGGTGCTACAACCTCAACTTCTTATGCAGTTTCAGGACTTTCTGCTTCAACAACTTATTCTTTCTCTGTAAAGGCGAAAGATGCAGCAGGAAATGTTTCAGCAGCAAGCAACACTGTTTCAGTAACAACTTTAGCAAATTCTGTAACTTACTGTACTGCGGCTGCAACGAATACCAATGACGAAAGAATTGGAAACGTAAAATTCGGAACCATCAACAATTCATCTACTGGAGCTGCAGGTTACGAAAACTTTACTGCAATTTCTACAAACGTAACGCGAGGAACAGCTTACGCAATTTCGATTACTCCGACTTGGACAGCATCTAAATACAATGAAGCGTACTCTGTCTATATCGATTACAACGGAAACGGAGTTTTCACAGATTCAGGCGAAAAAGTTTGGACTAAAACAGGTTCAACAACCACCCCTGTTACAGGTTCAATTACTATCCCTGCAACCGCAACTTTAGGTGCAACAAGGATGAGAGTGATGATGAAATACAGCACTGCTCCAACTTCACCATGTGGAACTTACACTTACGGACAAGTTGAAGATTACACCGTAAACATTATGTCAACGGCAAAAGAAAACGCGGCAATTGTTAATCCAACGAGAGAACTTTCAATCTACCCGAATCCTGTTAAAGGAAGTACATTGAATATTACTAACGCAGATTCTTCCGAGTTCAGCATCTACGATTTGAGCGGAAAACAAATCAGCAGCGGAAAAATTTCTGATAATACAGTAAGTGTAAACGCTCTTCCAAAAGGAGTCTACCTCATCAAGGTTGGGAATGTTTCTAAAAAATTCATCAAAGAATAACATGTACTATTAATTATTTTAAGACCGCCCCAAATTAATTTTTGAGGCGGTTTTTTCATTACACCACTCTGAAGCGGTTTCTTCAACTTTGGTAAAGGCGTGGGTAGATTACTCGTTTCTTTTAAGTACAGGAAAGTTTCATTTTTTCTATATTTGCTTAAATTTTAATTTTAATGGAAAAAATAGATTCGCTGAATCAGGTTGCAGAATTTCACAGAACCTTTAATGCCCCAATTTTAGATACTCCGCAAATTCCGTCGAAAGAAAGATGCGAACTGCGTGTTTCACTTTTACAGGAAGAATTAAACGAACTCCAACAAGCCATTGCAGATAACGACATTGTAGAAATTGCGGATGCTTTATGCGATTTGCAATACGTTTTAAGCGGAGCAGTTTTGGAATTTGGTTTGGGCGAAAAATTTGTGGAACTATTCAATGAAGTTCAACGTTCGAATATGTCGAAAGCATGTTCAACACAACAGGAAGCGGATGAAACCATTGAATTCTATAAAGAAAAAGGTCAAGATGCTTATTCCGAGGTTTCGGGCGACAAAATCAATGTTCACCGAACTTCCGACAACAAGGTTTTGAAGAACAAATACTACTCTCCTGCTGATCTAAAAACCATCTTAGAAAATTAATTTACCTTAAATTAAGCAATGAAAAAAATAATAAAATCTCTTTTTGCTGCCGCAACAATTCTTCTTGTGGCACAATCTTGTGAAGCACAGAAAGTAGTCGTCAACCGAGAAGTCGACACTACGAATGACGGAAAAATGCTTTTGGGAACTCAAACTAAAAGCCAACTTTTAAAGGAGCCATACAGCAGTTGGTACACGAAAGAACACGACCAATATACACTTGATGAGGCAACAGTGGCCCAATTGAAAAAAGAAAAATTAAACTCCTATAATATAACTTTGGTGATGGGAACTTGGTGCGAAGACAGCCACCGTGAAGTTCCCAGATTGATGAAGCTTTTGGAAACTTTAAAATATCCGGAACAAAAATTGAATATCATTGCCGTAAATAGAAAAAAAGAATCACCAAGTGGTGAAGAAGGGATTTACAATATTCAGAGAGTTCCAACCATCATCGTTCAAAAATATGGCAAAGAAATTGGTAGAATTGTAGAAACGCCGAAAACTTTTTATGTAGAAAAAGACCTTTTGGAAATCATTAAAAAAGACAATTCATCCATCAAAGATTTATTTAAATAAATTGAAAAATCAACAGAAAATACTACCGTTCATTTTAGGAGCTGCTGCAATGTTGCTCCTGTTTTTTATTTGGAACGCCATCACCAAAAAAGCAGATGACAAAATCCAAAACGACTTCTACATCATCACCAACCAAATCAAAAAGATGAACAAAATGGTCGTGATGGAACAGGATTTTTCGAGCATGCAAAAAACGAAAGTGACTTCCCAACTTCTCGGCGGAATGCTTCCCAATATCGAGAAAGAACTCATCACCTTCACCAAAACCAACGCACAAGTTTCTTATGATTTAAATAAAATGAAACTCGATGTGGATTCAGTTAATAAAAAACTGATCATTAAAGAACTTCCAAATGCAGACATCAAAATTACGCCAAGCGTGGAAATTCAGTCGATGGACGATTCTTTTTTCGACCGTTTTAATGAAAACGATTTCAAAAAAATCACTCAGAATGCGAAAGATAACGCTTACAAAACGGTAAACCAGGACCGTTTAAGAAATGAGGGAAGAAAGCAACTTTTAGAAAATCTCAATAATATTTTTGTTTTGGCAAAGGCTTTGAATTACAAAATTGAAGACCAAACCGGTCAAATCGACACTTCAAAACTTTAAACAAAATGATTATGGATAAGCAGAAACATCAAACCAAAACCAAAGATGCAGAAGTAAAAAAGGAAAATCAGGATTTCCCAAACATTCCCGCCTCATCAGCAAAAATCCATTCGGAGAAAATGGCGAAAAAGGAAATTAAAGAAACCTCTAAACTTCATGATGACGGTAAAACCGACAATACCGAGAAAAGCGAAAATTAATTTTTTCGCTTTTTTTTATTAAATGTTAAACTATTCACAGACTCTGCAAAACGCTTTGAAATGCATGATTATTGTTGTATTATGATTTACATAACAAGTTTTAAAATCCTGTTACAAAAATTATGAATTATAAAATCCAAGCTATTTTCGCCACTGAAAGCGAGGCGAATTCGGCTTCATCACTACTCTATGCTGCAGGTTATCGAAAAGAGTTTCTTGGTTATACCCAAAACGCAGACCTTCAACCCGAATCTTTGGTTGAAGACCATTACATCGATAAAAATTTTGTGACCGTTTTTACAACGAATTTAAATCGTGCCTTCAAAGCAAGAAATATTTTGTCTAGAATTGGAGCGGTTTCAATCAAAATGAAACATCAGTTTTCCCAACAAATTATTAAAGTTGAAAAAACTACGATTTTCAAAAAAATTGTAAATGAAATTCAGAATAATCTTTTGGAATATCACCAGCAACCTATCGCAATGAATCATTCTCAGAAAACGTCAAATATAAAATCCAAAAAAATTTCAGATTCAGATAATATGGTGTTAAACAATCGTTAAGATAGCACTTGAATAAAAAGTATTATGTTAAATAGTTCTAAATTTTATGCGATGCATTCCTTTTGCCATCATTTTTGATAGACTTCAACTATCAAATTGCAAAATATTAACACTTAAAAATTTAACATTATGTCTTACACAATTGTGGGAATGTTCCCAACCAACGAGGATGCAGATAAAGCTTCAATCAAATTAGATAATGCAGGATTTGCCAAGGAAGATTACAGAGTTTCGCGCTACTCCACTTCCGGCAGCCACGAAACTGATGCAGAATATGATTATGAAGAGGACGAAAAAACCACAGGTTTTTGGAATTGGCTTTTCGGCGACGATGAGACTGAAAAACAAAAATACAGCTACGCAGGAACAAAAAGTAACCTCGTAACTGTTTACACCGATGATTTAGACAGAGCCGAAGAAGCGAGAGACATCATGAACGAACAAGGCGCATTGAATGTGACCGATTTCACCAAAGACCGCTACAATAACAAAGAATTTGTTTCTCCCGATAACAATCTCACCGCTGATGAACGCGCAAGAATCATCAACAAGGCAAAAAACGATTTATATTTCACGGAAGATACAAGAACTTACAGCCTAACCCATCGTGGGATGACTTCCGATATGGATTCCATGGGAAATAGAGACACTTTCTAAAAATAGTTTTCATAATTTTTCGCGACCCTTTCAGCAGTTTTGTTGAAAGGGTTTTTTGTCATTGCGAGCGAACCGAAGCAATCTCATTTTTTTTAGAAGCATCAAGTTTTTAGATTTGTTTGAAGGACAGTCCCGCTTTCCATTACAATCTTTTTTGCGGCGGCTTCGCCGCCGCAAAAAAGGATTTTCATTTCAAAACTACGAAGTAGTTTAGACGATTCCATTGAAAATATACAAATCAGAGAGTCAATCGAGGCTAGAAGTCTTTTCAGTTCTTCTTTGAAAAAAATCTGCGCCATCTACAAAATCTGCGAGAGAAAAATTTTCACTGTTTTAGATTTTTTTGGTAGCAGTATCAAAATATCAATAGAAACAAGTTTTAACCCGTTTTAACAGCAGAACTCAATTTGGCTTTAGCCAAAATTTCAAGTATTTCTTTCGAATTAAAAAAAACTCCCTCGCAAACACAGTTTCACAAAAAATCCGTATTTTTGCCAATTATAATTTTTAGCTCAAAATGATTAAAATCACTCTTCCCGACGGAAGCATTAAAGAATTTGAAAACGCGGTCACTCCGCTTGAAGTAGCCAAATCAATAAGTGAAGGTTTAGCGAGAAACACGATATCTGCAGTTGTAAACGGAACGCAGACGGAAATTTCTACACCAATCACAACGGATTCTACTATTCAGCTTCTTACGTGGAACGATGATTTGGGAAAAGAAGCATTTTGGCATTCATCGGCTCACCTTTTGGCGCAGGCGATTATGGAATTTTATCCAAACGCTAAATTGACGATCGGTCCTGCAATTGATAGTGGTTTTTATTACGACGTAGATTTCGGTGACGAATCTTTAAGCGAAAAAGATTTCGAGAAAATCGAAAAGAAAATGTTGGAAAACGCGAAGAAAGACGCATCTTTTAATCTTTACGCAGTTTCAAAAGCCGATGCATTAAAAGAATACGAAGGAAACGAATACAAAACAGAATTGATTTCCAACCTCAACGATGGCGAAATCACTTTCTGTACTCACGATAATTTCACCGATTTATGTCGAGGCGGTCACATTCCGTCCACAGGAATTGTGAAAGCGGTAAAAATTTTAAACGCCGCGGGAGCTTATTGGAGAGGCGACGAAAAAAACAAACAGTTAACACGAGTTTACGGGATATCTTTCCCAAAACAGAAAGATTTAACCGAATATTTAGAAAGACTCGAGGAAGCAAAACGCCGCGACCACAGAAAACTTGGCAAAGAATTGGGGATTTTCGCTTTCTCTGAAAAAGTGGGTGCAGGTTTGCCACTTTGGTTACCGAAAGGAACGGCTTTGAGAAAAAAATTAGAAAACTTCCTTTCCGAAGCACAGAAAAAATCAGGTTACGAATTCGTGATGTCGCCGCATATTGGCGCAAAAGATTTGTATGTAACTTCAGGACATTGGGATAAATACGGAGCGGATAGTTTTCAACCTATTAAAACTCCGAACCAAGGTGAGGAATTTATGTTAAAACCAATGAACTGTCCTCATCACTGCGAAATCTACAAAGTTGGACAATGGTCTTACAAAGATTTGCCTAAACGTTTCGCAGAATTCGGAACGGTTTACAGATACGAACAATCAGGTGAACTTCACGGTTTGACTAGAGTTCGCGGATTTACTCAAGACGATGCGCATATTTTCTGTACTCCCGACCAACTTTTGGCAGAGTTTGAAAACGTGATTGATTTGACGCTTTACGTCTTTAAATCTTTAGGATTTGAAGATTTTGTAACGCAGGTTTCATTGAGAGATCCGGAAAACAAAGACAAATATATCGGTTCTGATGAGAACTGGAAAAAGGCAGAAGACGCAATTATTCAAGCTGCTGAAAAGAAAGGTTTGAAAACGGTGGTTGAATATGGTGAAGCCGCTTTCTACGGTCCGAAACTCGATTTCATGGTAAAAGATGCACTTGGAAGAAGTTGGCAATTAGGAACGATCCAAGTAGATTACAATTTACCTGAAAGATTCGATTTGTGGTACACCGGGAACGATAACGAAAAACACAGACCGGTGATGATTCACAGAGCGCCATTCGGTTCTATGGAGCGTTTCATCGCGATTTTACTAGAAAATACGGCGGGAGATTTTCCACTTTGGTTGGCTCCGGATCAGTTTATCATTTTGCCGATTAGTGAAAAATATGTGGATTATGCAAAAAAAGTTTCACAATTATTAGAAAATCACGATATTAGCGGCTTAATTGATGAACGAAACGAGAAGACCGGAAAAAAAATCCGTGATGCAGAAATCAAGAAATTGCCATTCATGCTGATTGTAGGTGAAAACGAGGAAGCCAATGGAACTGTTTCTGTAAGAAGAAGAGGCGAAGGCGATTTAGGAGCGATGAGCGTGGAAGATTTCATCAATTATTTTAAAAAGCATTCGGCGATCAGCAATCAGCTTTCGGCGAATTGAGAAAAAAATAAAATTAAGAATTGTTTGAACGAAATGAGTTTCACTTCGTTCGCAATGACAAAGCTGAAAGCAGATTGCAGACAGCCGATCGCATTTAATTAACCAATAAAAATATAAACCCATAGCACAGAAATTTAACTACAGAGGAAGAGGTCCACAAAGACGCGTTCAGGAAGATTTGCACCAAATTAATGAAAAAATTAGGGCAAAAGAAGTTCGTTTGGTAGGAGACAATGTAGAACCGGGAGTTTATCCGCTCGCGAAAGCACAGGAAATTGCAAGAGACCAGGAATTAGATTTGGTGGTAATTTCCGATAAGTCGGAACCATATATTTGCCGGATTTTAGATTACAAGAAGTTTCTTTACGAACAAAAAAAGAAGCAGAAAGAACTAAAGGCAAAACAGGTAAAAGTGGTCGTAAAAGAAATTCGTTTCGGTCCACAAACCGACGACCACGATTACGAATTCAAAAAGAAACACGCAGAAAAATTTTTGGAGGAAGGTTCTAAATTGAAGACTTATGTTTTCTTTAAAGGACGTTCGATTATCTTCAAAGATCAAGGAGAAATTCTCCTTTTGAAATTGGCTCAAGAACTCGAACATGTGGGGAAAGTTGACCAATTACCAAAATTGGAAGGAAAGAGAATGATTATGATGATGAGTCCTAAGAAGGTGGCGAAATAGTGCAATTTAGTAATTTTAATTTAATAAAAATTAAACTATTTGGTACAAACTGTAAAAGAGATTTCGCAAGGAATCTCTTTTTGTAATGATAGTAATAACTGGGTAATATTTATATATTCCAAAAAAAAAATGTACTTTTGCAAACTCATTGATAACAAGATATAAAAGCAAAAAAAATGTCAAAATTAAAAACGAAATCAGGTGCTAAAAAGCGTTTTAAGCTTACCGGAACCGGTAAAATTAAAAGAAAAAATGCTTACAAAAGCCACATCTTAACAAAGAAAGAAACAAAGCAGAAGAGAAATCTTACGCAGACTTCTTACGTTGCAACGGTGGACGAGAAAAGCGTTTTGCGTCAATTAGCAATCAAGTAGTTTTTATAAATCATTTCGGTTTATAAGAATTCAAAAAAATTCAGAAATTTTAACCCTGAATTGGGGCTCCAAAGAATGTTGAAACAAACATCGCACAATTCAAAAAAAACAATTTAAATTATGCCAAGATCAGTAAATGCAGTAGCTTCTAGAGCTCGCAGAAAAAAAGTAATGAAGCAGGCTAAAGGTTTTTTCGGTAGAAGAAAAAATGTTTGGACCGTAGCTAAAAACGCCGTGGAAAAAGCAATGCAATATGCTTACCGCGGTAGAAAAGAGAAGAAAAGAAATTTCAGATCTCTTTGGATCACGCGTATTAACGCAGGTGCAAGAGAAAACGGTATGTCTTATTCCCAATTCATGGGCGCTCTAAAAAACAACAACATCGAGTTGAACAGAAAGGTTTTAGCTGATTTAGCGATGAATCATCCTGAAGCGTTCAAAGCAGTTGTAGATCAAGTAAAATAATGTAGAATTTTTTGTTATCAATATTAAATCCTGAACAATGATGTTCAGGATTTTTTAATTAAATTTGGGCAACTTTATATAAAATGAAAAAATTACTCCTCATTTCATCAGTTTGTTGGTCATTTGGTTTTCAAGCGCAGACATTTACTGCAGCATACCAAAACCGCGTAAATCAAATTACACAGAACAACATCAACACCTATCTTACTGAATTTGCAAGTTTCGGAGTGAAAAGTACCGGAAGTACAAACAACAACAATGCTTTCAACTGGCTGAAAAACAAATATCTTTCTTTTGGTTATTCCGCGGCGCAGATTTCTGAAAATGCTTTTACCTACGGTGGAAATTCCACCAAGAATCTAATCCTTACTAAAACCGGCACACTTTATCCAAATACCTATGTAATTGTTTGCGGACATTACGACACCATCGCTGGTCCCGGTGTAAATGATAATGGGAGCGGAACTTCAATAATTCTGGAGATGGCCAGAATTTTGAAAGATGTACCGACGGATTACTCCATCAAGTTCATCAACTTCAGTGGTGAAGAACAGGGACTTTTGGGAAGCCAAAACTACGTAAACACTGTGGTGAATTCTACCAATCCGAAAATGAACATCAAACTGGTCTTTAATATCGATGAAGTAGGAGGAATTGCGGGACAGATAAACAACACCATCACTTGCGAAAGAGATACTAATAATTCCCCTTCTACAAATAATGCAGCATCTAATCAAGTCACACAGGAATTAATGAATTGTGTGACACTTTATTCGCCTTTACAAACGAATCTTTCCTATGCTTATGCTTCGGATTATATGCCTTTTCAAGCCAACAATGAAATAATTACCGGTTTTTATGAGTACAATGTGAGCAATTATCCACACACCGCAAACGACACTTATGCGAATATGGATCCTGTTTATGTTTATAATGTCGCTAAAGCCGCTTTAGGAGCTACACAGCATTTTGCCGTTGCAAGCACTCAAAATCTTGCACTTGTAGATTGCCCACCTGAAAAAATGTTTGAATCCCTAAAAATTTATCCAAATCCAACCAAAGATTTTATTAATATCAAAATGTTGAACAACAACTTACGAGATTACACTTTTTCTATTACTGATATGAACGGCAAACAACTATTAAAATCTGAAAATAGCAAGAAGATCGACGTCGCTAAACTATCACCGGGAATTTATTTCGGAACACTGAATATTGAAGGACAAACCACCACCAGAAAAATCATCATCAATAAATAAAATAATCCCGAGTGTTTTTACTCGGGATTATTTATTATTTTGTTCTCTGTATTGCTTTTGAAGAGCTTCCAGTTCTTTTTCATTTTGGATGAGCTTCTCATTGATTTCAGCAATTGATGTTGCAATTTGTGTCAGTTTTTGATTACAGGTTGAGCTATTTTTCTCTGGTGAACTACTTAATTTATTCTCCAGGGAGATTTTGTGTTCATTCAATTTTTTGAGTTTTGATTCAAGCCTTTCTTTTCTGGCATAATTTAGCTCAAAGTTTTCATTAAGCGACCTCATTTTTGATCTTTCGCTATTTTCTGCACTGTTTTTCATATTTTCCAAAGCTTTCTCATACTGGTAATTTCCAGCTTGTTTACTGTAGGTTCTGGAAGAAACTTCAATGTCATGCTTAGTTTGACTTAAACACAAGAAACTTGATAGTGAAAAGAATAAGATTAGAATCCTCATGCTTTTAAAATTGAACAACTAAATTAGTAATTATTCTAGATAACCTCCCGATAAATTTTCATCAACTCAGTCGCAATTATTTCATCTCGAAAATTTTCAGCATACAGGAAACCTTTGTCTGCACGGCGTTTTCTTTCTGCTTCATTATTCCAAAGGAAAAGAATTTTAGCTTTTATATCTTCAAAATTTTCGGGATTGATGTAAACAGAATTTTTTCCTCCTGCTTCTGGAAGTGAACTTGAATTACTTGTGATCACAGGAGTTCCAGAGAAAAGCGCTTCAATAACCGGAATCCCAAAACCCTCAAAAAAACTTGGGTAAACAAAAATATCTGCCAGTTTATAAATCGCAGCAAGCTCTACCATGGAAACACCTTCCAAGAATTGAACTTGGTTTTGAATTTTATTTTTGATTAAAAATTTTTCAACTTTTTTGAAATACTTTGTCTTTTTACCGATAACCACCAAAGGAATTTCTGTACCGTGAACTGCTTTAACGATATTCAACAAATTTTTTCTTTCTTCAATTGTACCTACATTGAGGATGAACCTTTCCGGAAGATTAAACTTTTCTTTAACTGAATTGAGAAATTCTAATGATTGCTGCTCTTTAAAAGCCTGATGACAACCTTGGTAAACGACTTTTACTTTGCTTTCAGGAACTTTTAAATAATGAATCACGTCGCGTTTTGTTTGTTCGGAAATGGCAATCACGACATCAGCTTTTTCAACTGCTTTTCTAAATTTCCAAAGGTGCATTTTTCGGTCAAAAAAACTGTAGTATTGCGGAAATCTTTCGAAAATTAAATCGTGAATGGTAACTATTTTCTTTATCGGTTTTTTGTCCCATTTTAAAGGAAGCTCGCCTGAAAGTCCGTGGAAAATATCGGCACCGATTTTTTGGGCATCTTTTCCCATTTTTAATTGTCGCGAAAAATTACCTTTGGCAATTTGTTTAAAAGAAACATTCGGCAAATCAAGAATCTCCCTCCCTCTTTTACTTTGGCTTTTGTTCAAGAGAATATAATCATTTTCAGGAAAATAATTTGCCAAAACCCTCACTAAGTCGCGGGAGTAATTGCCCAATCCTGAACTGTTGCTGAAAAAACGTTTCCCGTCAAAAGCAATCTTCATCTTGTCATCAAATTTTTCTTTGAAAATTATATTAAAAATTTTTGGAGCGGATGATGTAATTCGGGCGCTCCTTTACCTGTTTAAAAATTTTACCCAGATAAATTCCGATAATTCCCAATATAATCAGCTGAATTCCGCCAAAGAAAACCACCGTCATTATCAGGGAGGCCCAACCTGAAATTTCCGTTTTAGCCCAGAAAGAATGAATGACGTAGATTCCATAACCCACAATCGCAAAAGCTGAAAAAAGAAAACCGAGATAGGCCGCCAAATAAAGCGGTTTCACGCTGAATGCGGTAATTCCTGTGAACGCAAATTTCATCATTTTTTTCAGGTTGTAACTGCTTTCACCACTTGCTCTTTCTCCTGCCAAAAAATGAATTCCGGTTTGCTTGAAACCCCATCCAATTGGATAATCCACGCAGAAAAATGTCCGATTCATTCATGTTTCGAACGACATCAACAACAGATGCATCCATCAATCGGAAGTCTGAGCCGCCACCTTCACTTAAATTCACATCGGAAATACTTGCCAAAAATTTGTAATAAAAATCGGAAGTTTTCCTTTTGAATGCAGAAATCTGTTTCGGGTAAGTTCGCACCGTATATACAATGTCGAAACCTTCTTCCCATCGTTTAATCATTTCGGGAATCAATTCCGGTGGATGTTGCAAATCGGCGTCCATTGAGATTACGGCGTTTCCGTTGGAACAGTCCATTCCTGCTTTTACCGCAGGCTGATGCCCAAAATTTCGGGAAAATTCGATGTATTTCACTTCATCAAATTTCGCCGCGAGTTCTTCTAATTTTTGTTGGGTGTTGTCTCGACTTCCATCGTTTACAAAAATGATTTCGTACTTATAATGTTCAAGTTTAGAAAAAACATCCGCAATTCTCTGACGGATCAAGGAAACATTGCCTTCTTCGTTGTGGGCGGGAATTACGATGGATATCTTTTTCATTTCGGAAATTATTAATCGAGCTTATAATCTTTTTCGAAATCTTTGGTCATTAATTCATACATCACCCTGAACCAAACAATACAGCAAGGTAACGCTTTTAAGGAATATTTCATGATGTAGTTTTCCTTGATAAATTTCGGGAATAAATCCGAGAATGAAAAACACGTCAAAACGATTACAAAAATCAGCAATCCAATAATAAATGGCGATTTTTCTTTCTGCATGATGAACCAAATCATCACTCCCGAAACCGCGATAATATAAGTGGGAGATTCTGAACTGGAACTAAAAAGCACGATGAATAAAAGCGTTGAAGCCAAAATCATCAATTGAAATGGCAAATTTTTGTATTGTTTAACCCTTAAATAAGGCAAAGCAAAAACCAAAATTCCAGGAATTAAAAAAACCAGATTGGAAATATCCGGATTTCCTAAAACCCGTCGCACGATTCCCATTAATGAATAATCTTGGCGATTTCCTAAGGTGTGATTTGAAATATTCTTCTCTGAAAGTGATTGAAACCAATCCGCATACGATTGCAACCCGAAATGCGGACTTGAAAGCAACATCGGCAAAATCAAAAACAAAACTCCAAATCCAAGCAATGAAAGGATGAATTTTCCTTTATTTTTAATGAAGAAAAATGCGGAAAGTCCTGCAATTCCGTACAATTTTACAAAAAAACCGATGAGGATTGAAATGGCAGATTGGGATTCTTTTCTTTCGTAAATGTAAACAGCAGAAAGAATTAAAAGTCCGGTTAAAGCAATATTAAACTGTAAACTTACTGCCGCTGTGATGAATTCCTGCAAACAAAGCCACGAAAAAAAAGCTTTCTTCTGGCTTGAAAAAGGGAGTTTGTGAATAGCAAAAAGAAAAACCAAAGTATTCGCAACGTTCCAAAGTACCATTCCCAACCAATCGGGTAAAATCGCAAAAGGAGCAATTAAAACACTAAAAAAAACGCCATAATGATTGGAATCAAAATGTACGTCTGGATATTGCAGATAAATATTTTTTTCCGCTAAAGTATTGGTGTAAACATTTCTGAAAATAAGATAGTTATTATAACTTCCGGGACCACCAAGATATTTTGAAATCGCAGAAATTATTGAAATCAAAAGATAAATCCCAAAAATATATTTAGGATTCGAAATAAATTGGAGGAATTTATCTTTCAAGATGTTATGATTAAAAGTTTATACCGACACATTATTTTCCCTCAAAGCATCATTCAAAGAGGTTTTTTTGTCGGTTGATTCTTTTCTTTTTCCGATAATTAAAGCACAAGGAACTTGATATTCTCCCGCTGGAAATTTTTTGGTGTAACTTCCAGGAATAACCACCGAACGAGCCGGAACTCTTCCTTTAATTTCAACAGGTGTTTCGCCGGTAACATCAATAATTTTGGTTGAAGCAGTGAGAACAACATTCGCTCCCAAAACCGCTTCTTTCTCTACGTGGACTCCTTCTACAACGATACATCTTGAACCAACGAATACATTATCTTCGATTATAACTGGTGCGGCTTGAAGAGGCTCTAGAACTCCACCAATTCCTACTCCACCGCTTAAATGAACGTCTTTTCCGATTTGTGCGCAACTTCCAACCGTTGCCCAAGTGTCGACCATCGTTCCAGAATCTACATAAGCACCGATGTTTACGTAAGACGGCATCAAAATTACTCCAGGTGCGATGTACGCTCCTTCACGAGCAACTGCATGCGGAACAACGCGAACTCCTTTTTCTGCATAATTTCTCTTCAAAGGCATTTTATCGTGGAATTCGAATGGCCCCACTTCAATCGTTTCCATTTTTTGGATCGGGAAATACATTACGACTGCTTTTTTTACCCACTCGTTTACTTTCCAGCCTTCTGAAGTGGGTTCTGCAACTCGAAGCTCGCCCAAATCCAATTGACGAATGACTTCACGGATTGCTTTTTGGCTTTCCTCGTTCTGTAATAATTCTCGGTTGTCCCAAATATTTTCGATAGTTCCCTTTAACATAAATGATAATTGATGGTTGATAATTGATTGAAGTGCAAAAATACAAATTCAATTCAGGATTTTGGCTAAAAAATATTTCAAGATTCTAAAGCACTCTTCTTACGAAAAGATAGGCATTGTTCCAATATTTTTCGTTGAGGGAAGAAATGATGACGCCTTTTGAAGTCGAGGAATGAATGAATTTTACTTCGCCGTCGCTTCCGATATTGTGAACAATTCCTACGTGGGAAACTCTGGTTCCACCTGCAGTTGCGAAGAAAACCAAATCGCCGGGTTTTGCATCGCGAATGTTGATTTCTTTTCCAGCATTTGACTGGTCTTCAGAACGGCGCGGAAGTTTGAGGTTATTTTCATCGAAAACTTTGCAAACCAATCCTGAACAGTCGAATCCCGAAGAAGTATTTCCGGCATATTTGTAAGGTGCTCCAAGATATTTTTGTGCGTCTTTTAAAATTTCCTGAACATGCGAGTTTACTTTTCCGGAAAAGTTGGAATTTAAAGTTTTTAAGTCGGCGGTTTTCTTGACGGTTTTCGTTGGAATTTCTCTTTTCACGACTACATTTTTCGAAGAGCCACAGGAAATTACAAACAAAAGCAAGAGAACTGCGAGAAAGAAATTTTTCATTTTACCTTTACTGATTTTCAAAAATAGTGATTTTATTGGGATTATAAAGTTCTTTGCGACGATTTTCCTTTATTAACAGAAGTTGGTGAAGGTTTATTAAAAGTTTTGAAGTATTTTTGAAAAATAATACCATCTCTATTTACATGAATTTCGCCGCGTTAAAAACACTTTTCAAAACTGAACTTTCGGCCGTTTATTCAAAATCGGAAATAGATGAGCTTTACTCTATTATTATCAAAAAAAAATTAGGTTTAAGTAAATTTGAATCGAGAAGGAAGTCTGATGAAATTGTTGAAGAACATGTTATTCAAGAATTTGGGAAAATCATCGTTGAGTTAAAAACTGGGAAACCTTTTCAACAGATTTTAGGAGAAACTGAATTCTATGGACTGAAATTTTTTGTGGATGAAAATGTGTTGATTCCACGTCCGGAAACGGAGGAACTCTTGGAGTTGGCGATTGAAAAGGTACAAGTTGCAGGGTGCAAGTTGCAAGGTCTGAAAATTCTTGATATTGGAACAGGGAGCGGAATTATTCCCATTGTGTTGAAAAAATATTTTCCTGACGCGGAAATTTCGGCGATTGATTATTCTGAAAAAGCGCTTGACGTTTCTAAAAAAAATGCAGATTTTCACAAGACAGAAATCCACTTTATTCATCAGGATTATTTGTGTAAAAATTTGGATGGAGTTTATAATGTAATCATTTCCAATCCGCCGTACATCGGAATTGATGAGGAAAATGAAATTGCTGATTCGGTAAAAGAATTTGAGCCAAAAATGGCGCTGTTTTCTCCAACTGCTAATCCATTGGTTTTTTATGAAAAAATAGCCGAAGACAGTAAAAATCATTTATCAGAAAACGGAATGGTTTTTTTGGAAATCAACCAAAAATTGGGAAATGAAACTGCGGATTTATTTAGAAATGTTTTGTCGGTAGTGGAGTTGAAAAAGGACATTTCAGGAAATGAAAGGTTTGTTTTTGGGAGGAAATAAGAACTTTCTGCTGAAACATCATTATCGCTATTGAAATGCTGGAAATATTGATGCAGCGGATGTTCAAAATTGATGAAGGAAAAAGCGCGAGCGAAGCGAGCGCCGAAAAGTGATTTTGTAAACCTTCGAGAGAAAAAACCGCCTCAACTTTTAGCCCCGATTGTAATGAAAATCCTTTTTTGCGGCGGCTTCGCCGCCGCAAAAAAGATTGTAATGGAAAACGGGACTGCCTTCTCAAAGAAGTTGATCCTGTCTTGCTTCTAAAAATTTTAATGCTGCATTTTAGCAGGATCGTCGTAATTCACCATCCAGTTGATGCCGAATTTATCTGTCCACATTCCGAAATAAGCGCCCCAAAATGTTTCTGCAAGTGGCATTGTCACCGTTCCGCCTTCGGAAAGTCCGTTGAAAAGTCGGTCTGCTTCTTCTTTGGAATCTGTATTTATGGAAATTGAAATATTGTTTCCTACAATATGATGTGACGCCCATTCTCCGCCTGTGTCGGAACCCATCAAAACGGTTTCCTGAGAAATTGGTAGGGAAACGTGCATGATTTTGTTTTTGTCTTCGTCGGGAACTTGTTTTCCGTCCCCGGAAGGCGGCATATCGCCGAAACGACCGATGTAAGGGAATTCTCCGCCGAAAACGGATTTGTAGAAATTGAACGCTTCTTCGCAATTACCGTTGAAGGTAAGGTACGCATTTACTTGTGCCATAGAATTTTGTTTGATATTGTTTGAATTGGTCGCTGTTGTTTGATATTCAGTATCAATAAAATTAGAAGGTTATTCAAAAAAGGCATTAATTGTAAAATTCAAAATCTACCCTTATCTGTCCGTTTTTCTTTTATAGGTTTTTCAGATTGGTTCTATAATTCGACTTACCGTCATAACTCTTCCAGTCACCTATTAATTCTATAAACTGGCTTTCGATTTTTTCGGTTTTCTTATTCCACATAAAGGTGTAAATAAATTTCCCTTTCAAAATTCCAGAGTGCTTTCCGCTTGGTTCTTCTGCCAATTCATATTCTCCGAAAACTAAGTTTCTTCTTTTGCCGTCTCTGTATTTTGTGATGGTCAGTTTCCCTTCGAATTTTGTATAATTTCGATCTACTAAAGTATAACCTGCAAGGAAATATTCCTGGTCATTTTTCGTGTTTTGTTCAGAAATATTGACTTTCATCTTCATTTCCGTCTTGTCGTTGCCAATGGTTCCGACATACGGTTTGGAATTATTGAGCCATACTTTTTCAATATTCGGCATTTGGGAAAATGCGAAAGAACTTATGAAAATAAATAGAAAAATTAGTTTTTTCATTTTGATTGATTGATTTAGCCACCCCGCCAAAAAATCCTACGAAATTTTCGCCACGCCTCTGAAAGAGGGAAACCGCTACACTCCAAATTGTTCCAAGTGATGATTTAAATGTTTTGCAAGCATATTGTTCCATTCTTGGGAAGTCATGATTCCGAAACTGGTGTTTTCCTTGCCTTCGAAAGCTTCTTTTCCTAACTGCTGAACGCGCTGAATATTTCCAATGAGCTTTTTCTTTTCCTCCTCAAAATTTTTGCGATCTGCAATGATGAAAACGGGACTTGTCGGCAAACTTTTTTTATAGGGTTTTTCGTTAACAATCTTTGGCTTTACAAATTTAGAAAGCAAAAATTTGGCAATGAAACTCGGTTTTTTATGTTTTTCAGGTTCAAAAATAAAGGAATACGCCACATTCAGGTGTGCTAAAACTTGATCAACCGTCATTTTGCCCCATTTTCTTTGGGTTTCTGGCGTCAGCTTATTGATTCTGTCGATATAATTTTGAGCGGTTTTCGCGTCAAAAATATTTTCCATAGTTTAAATTTTGAAGTAAAACAAAGATAAATATCTTTTTGAAAATGAAACCAAAAATTCCGCACAAAAAATTGAAGCGGAATCCAAATTATTCATTTTTCATTGTTAATTATTCATTAATCGTCACTTTCGTTCCCTGCGTATGCGCATTCATCTGCGGTGCGTAATAGTTTTGCAAAGTGGTAATTCCGTTGCTGAACGTTCCCGAAGCGTTGCACACATAATCGTATTCAAAAACATATTTTCCTTTCGGTAGGTATTGAATATAGAAATTGGTGGAAGCATCTTTTGTGGATTGGTAATATCCCAAATTGTTTTTCCATTGATAACCAGACAACACATCAAGCGGCTCAAAACCTGCAGCTCGCATATCTTTCAGGTGAATGAATTCCATATTTCTGTCGGTGTTCAAAATCATTCTTACCGTTACTTTATCGCCCACTTTCAATGGAGTTTGAGCGGTAATTTTCAACAACTCTTCCCCATTCTCAGTTTTGATTTTTTTATAAAGTTCTTTGGTGATGGAAATATAGCTTTCAGAAGATTTTATTTTATCCAAATCTTCGTAATACTGCCAAAATAAACCACCCTGAACAATTCCTGCTCCTGGTTTTGTGACAGTTACTGTTCCTAAATTTTTGTCGATCGATTCTGGTTTAACCGTAGATTTTACATAACCTGTGGCTTTCGTGTCCGGATTTTGAAGTTCTTTCCCGCCCCAAATGATGGTTGCTTTGTCACTTTCATTGGAAGTCCAAGATTTTCCTGAATTCATAATCGTGTAAATCACTTCTGCTGTTCCCCGTGATGTTCCCCAAGAATTCACTTCTTTTTGGGTAATGAGCCAAATCTTCATTTCTTCGATGAAATTGGTATCGTTTGGGGCGAGTTTATTGAAGGCTTCCAAAGCTCCTGCATGATTCACGGTTTTTGAAGAATACCATCCCCAATCGTTGAGATTTTGTTTCCAATAAACACCTTGAGTTTCCGTGTCAGTCGAGGTCTCCTTTAAATAGATCATCAACTTTTTCGACAAATTCGTGAGTTTATACTGATCAAATAATAATGCTGCACGATGTAGTCCAAAGAACGTGAAATCGGTGATTTTCGCAGTTGATGCTTTTTTGATGACCAAGTTTTTCAAAGTCGCGCCTTTTCCTTTTAATGGATATTGATTTTCCCAATAATGACGGGTATCAAGATAATCCAAAACATAATTATTCCATACCTCTTTTGTCGCGCTGAGCGGAGTCGAAGCGTCCCAATATTTGTTCACTTCATTATCCACATAAGAAATCAGTTTGGAAACCATTTCTTTTTGCTCACTTCCCTGATAATCAGCAATATTTCCTTTCAACCATTCATTGATTCTGCCTAAATTTTTCAGAATATACAGCGAGTTGTAGTACGAACTCGGATAACCTGCATACCAAGAAAATCCGCCGTCAGGATTTTGCAGTTTTTTCAGTTCTGCCCAATCGTTTTTAATGGAATTTCGCATCGTGTTAGCATCGAAAATTCGAGACAATTTCCGCATTTGTTCCGTTTCATCCTTGCTTTCCAAAACCCAAGGCGTTTCTTCTAAAAGTAATTGTTTCAACTCTTGGTTTTTCTCCAAATTGGAAATCAACAAACCTTTGCTTTGATATTCATCAAAAACCGTTTTCATTTTTGGATTGGCTTTAAATATTTCGGAAGCCAAAACATCGGCAAACCATTTGTTGAAAACCACATCCGCAGAATTATTCTGGTCGTTTTTCAAGCTTGGAAGCGCAAACATAATTTCCCAAATAGGATTGGTTGTCAATTCCAAAGTATTCGCAAAATTTGTCGCCGTAGTCGAAGTATTTTTAGCCAAATTTTCCAAAGTGAAAGTTTTGGTTTGACCTTCCTTCACAAAAATCGGCACGGCATCGGTAACCAACATTCTGTTGGGTAAAACGGCAATTGCTTTTTGTTCACCATCACTAAAATTTCCTGCTTTCGCAACGATTTTAATGATAATGGAAGAAACATCGTTTGGAACTTTCAATTTCCAATTCACCACAGAATTTCCGTTTTCATTCAGAGAGAAAGTCTGTTCTTTATTATAACCTGAAACCGCCGTCAATTGGGAAATTCCGAATTTTTGTGTAATATCTTCGTTGGTAAAAGCATCCAAAATCTGCAATTGCGCTGTTCCACTCAATTTTTCATTCACCAAACTTGAGAGTTTTGATTGCAAATTCAGTTCATCGCCTTCTCTCAAAAACCTTGGATAATTCGGCGTTACAGAAAATTCTTTTTGGGTTACGATTTCTTTCTGCAAAGTTGCGGCTCTTGCATCTTTCGTGTGTGTCAAAAACATCAGTTTCCATTGTGTTAATGCTTCAGGCGAAGTGAATTCAAACGAGACATTTCCATCTTTGTCGGTCATTAAATTTGGATAGAAAAACGCGGTTTCGTTGAGGTTTTGACGAACAGGGATTTTTTCTAATTCTTCTGTAGATACAACATTTGAACTTGTTTTCAGTGATGCGGTTTCTGTTTCCATTAATCCTTCTTGTTTAACTTGCACACCAGAAACATTACCTGCAACCGAATCCATTACAACTTCTTCCTTTGCAACTGCCATTGGTGCGGCAACAGATGAATAAACTCTCATTCGTAATTGACGTCCGTAAATCCCTCCATCAAACCAATTGAAATTCGGGAGCTGAATTCCTTTTTGGTTCAAGTATTTGTATCTTTTGCTAAAAGTTTCCTGCGCCAAATTTTCATTGATTCCGTAAGAATTCAGAATGAAATATTTTTGGTAAAGCTGTTGCCAAGAATACGTGTTCACCGCAAACTGATCAAGCGACATATCGTACATATTCGCCAAAACTTCAGCATTGATTTTTTCGTTTTGGTCGCCCAAAATTTTCACCGTCCATTTTTCTTTTTCGTTTGGCTGCAATTTGTCACGGAACGTCACGGTTTCAATTCGCAGTGGTTTTTTGTCGGAAGCAATTTTCAGATTGACACTCTTAGTTTGAACATCGTTAAAAGCTACCAATTGAAACTGAACATTGATTTGGTCGATACTTTCATCTTTTGGAAAAGCGACTTCATACTCCAACAAACCATTTTTGAAAGATTTTTGTTCGGTCACCGTTTCTCCATTTCCGTTTTGAACGTAGATATTCACTAAACCGTTTGGAACAGCAGAATAAACATAAATTTTCGCTTTTTCATTTCGGTTGAATTCTGCTTTTGGTTGAAGCACTTTTAAGAAAGGTTTCTGCGAATCATTCAAAAATCGTTTGTCGTAAACTTCAAATTCTTTTTCCGTTTTAATGGTGTCTTTTCCTTCGATGTTGAAAAGTTCGAGTTTATACTTTCCTGCACTTAATTTTCCTAAATCTAAAGTTTGAGGTTGTTTAATATCGTTTGAAATTGTTTGATTTTCAACTCTTTCGATAATTATTTTTTCAATTTTTGAATCTTTTTCCTTTTTTTCAAAATAATCGTGTGGAAATTTCTGAACAAATTCTGATTTCGAAAATTTCGGTAAATCCTGAATTTGTTGCTCAAAATTACTTCTGAAAACTCTTTCATCCGGAACCAATTTCGAAAGTTTCACATTGTAAGATTTCTTCAGATTTTGGTCGTTGTAGTTTTTGGTTTCCACTTTTACCTTTACATTTTCATCAGCAAAAGTATCTTTGATATCATCAGTTTTAATGTAATGAGAAACCGAAGCAACTTTCACATTTGTGTTTGCAGATTGTGTTTCACCATTAATATCGGTTACCGAAGCATTGATTTCGTAATTATCAACCTGAATTCCTTCTAAAGTTTCATCTTTTTTCAAATCTATCTTTATCATGAACTCGCCTTTCTCATTGGTTTTCACTTCACCGAGAATGGAGTTTTCATTATCATTTCCTCGGGGAAACCACCAAAAATACATCCACCGAATATTGTGTTTTTTGATCTCGTAATTCACCGTCGCATTGCTCAAAGGAACGCCCGAAAACATCATCGCTTTCCCTTTCAATGCAATGGTTTGTCCGTATTGGTATTCATCTTTAATCGGCTCGAAAGTAACCTCAAATTTTGGGCGTTTGTACTCTTCCACACGGAAATCTTTGTAGGTATCAATTCCGTTTTCGTGAATTTGAAGCGAAAACTGTCCGTTCAATTTTCCGTTCGGTAAGATGAAATTTCCGTTGTAGGAACCGAATTCATTCGTTTTGAAAGTTTGATCTGAAATTTTTTCTCCATTGGCATCGTGAATCGATATTTTCTGAGAAAGTCCAGATGCAACACTTTCCTTTTGATTTACCAATTGAGTGTTAATCACTTTAAAATAAACGGTTTGTCCAGGACGATAAATCGCTCGGTCTAAAAATATTTGTGCAGAATTTTGGTTTTGATTTCTAAAATCTTCGCCATAATAACGGTTTCCATAAATCTGCATCAAATTGAAATCATTGGTTTTGGGTTGTTGAACAAGATAAAATCGGTAATATTCGTTGCCTTTGGAAACTGGAAACTTAAAGTTTGCTGAATTATCCGTGTTTAAAGGAAAAGTATTCATCATAGTTCCACGTGAATATTCATAAATCTTCAAACCTTCGCTTGAGATTGATTTTCCGTTTTCGCGATGGACTAATTTTAGTTGATTTTCAATGGTTTTCCGATCATCTTTCTTGTTGTAAATAATTCGCGAATTTGTAACGATGAAATAAAAATTCTCCTGAATCGCGTTTTCCACCACATATTCCACCAAATAAATTCCTGATGGAAGTGGTTTGATTTCTAAAGAAGTGTTGTGTGTTTTGTAATCTTTTAAATCCTGTAAATCAAACGATTCCTTTCGAACCAAAGATTTTTTTACCGCACTGAATTTATTTTTGTCGTAAGAATCAGAAATATATCTCAAGAAATTCTGAAAATCGTCCTTCACCTCATAAATATTCAATGAAAATTTGTCCACATTTTTTGCTTGTGCCACCAAATGAATCGGGAGATTTGCCTGTGTATGCGTTTCGTAATAAATTGTGAGATTTGGATTGACAATCTGGTTTTCTCGATTGAGAATATTGTTCAGAAATTTTGATTTTGGATATTCTTTTTTTACGCTTTCAACCCAAATTAATGCTTCCTTATATTTTTGGTCTTCTGTTAATTCATCAATGATTTCACCCGCAATCATTACTTTGTAATCACCTCCGGTAGTGGTTTTGTAAAGATTTTGAAGTTGAGAAAGTTGGTCTTTGCAATTGGTAAATTCGCAGTTGTAATTCAGTTTTTGATGCTGAAAATAGAGTTTTGAATTTCCCGAGTTTTGAGTAGTTAACTCTTCATAAATCTGATTGATTTTGGAACGGTTCACTTTCAATTCATTCGGTGTAAATAAATCTTCATCTTTCAGAAAATCAATTTGTTTCATTGAATTATAATCAAACAAAGTAGGGAAATAATCCAAATCTTCTGTTCCTTCAAAAATAGATTTGTACTTCGACATCGAAATTTTTTGCAACTCAAAATTCTGCTTTTCTAAATCGGCAAAATGTTTGTTCAAAAAATTTTTAAAATCCAGTTTAGACCAAGTCTCGATTTGTGCGAAATCCTGATTGTTGATATTGGTTCTTTGATCGATTTCCCATTGATCCTCTTGATAATGATCGTTGATAAATTCACCCAACAGAACTTGATAAACCAGTTTTTCTTCGCCTTTCAACGATTGGTCCAATTCCGACAATTTTTTGAAAAACTGACTTGAAGAATCATTTTTTTCATCATCTCGAGTTTGGTTCACAATACTGAATTCCGCTTTCAGCGAGCGTATGAGTTGAACGGCATTGCTTTCTTTCATGGCGGTTTTTTGGATTTCTAAAATAATTGGGAGATTGGATTTGTACAAACCTTGCTTGTAATTGGTTTCAATTTTTTTCCATTGTTCGTCGTAATATTTCTGTCCAAAAATTGGCGTAACTACGATAAACAATAGAAAAAAAACGAAAAGTGTGGTGAATTTTTTCATAAAAAATGTTCTAATAATTTTGTGACACGCGATAAATCGCGCCTCTACAATATCATGGATTTTAAAACTTTGAATTGGTTAAATTTGCAACTGATGCAGATTCTAAAATTACTAAAAAAATACGTGATCGACAGCGAAATCTATGTTTCTTTGATGGGCACTTTTTTGGCAATTTTTTTCATGTTGGAGCAAAATGTGTTCCGCTTTCCGACGGTTATTTTAATCTTCATTACCTATTTCAGTGGCTATCTTTACACCAAATATCAAAACCATCAATTATTTCGCAAAGTATTGATTTTCAACATCATTTGCGGAATCGTTTCTTTAATATTAATTATTCTTAATCATAACGAAATCCGAATTTTAAAATGGTTCTTCATCGTGATTTTGGGATTGCTTTACAATAGTTATTTCTTGGAGAATTATATAAGAAAAGTTCCATTATTAAAGGTTTTTTATGTAGGATTTACCTGGGCTTTAATCAATTCTTGGCTGATTTTACCACAATTTCATTTCACTATTTTTCTCATCAGTTTATTTTTTGTGACGGCTTTGGTTTTGCCATTCGATATTCGGGATATGAAGGTGGATGATGTCGTGACTTTTCCAAGGTTAATAGGAGTTGAAAACACGAAATATCTTGCGTATTTTCTTATTTTTTTGAGTTTAATGATTTCCATTTTTTATCTAAAAACTGAATTTGCAATTTCCTTTGCCTTAACCTCAATCTTCACCTATATCCTTATTTATTTTTCAGAAAACTCTAACAAAGATTCTTACTTTTCGTTTTGGGTGGAAAGTTGTTCTGGATTGCCGTTTTTGATTTTGATTTTAATGAAGTATTTTTGACATATGATAATCCAAAAACTAACACTGAACAATTTTAAAAACCACCTTTCAAAATCATTTGAATTTTCACCACAAATCAACTGTTTCGTGGGAAATAATGGTGTTGGGAAAACCAATGTTTTGGATGCGCTTCATTATCTTTCCGTTGGGAAATCTTTTTTGGGAAATACAGATTTAAACAACATTCACACTTCGACTCCGCTCAGTGTGGCAGAAGATTTCTTCACGATTGAAGGCGAAATTTTCGATGGGGAAAAAGAAAACATCATCAAAATTCAGCAACCGAAAGAAGCCAAAAAAATCATCAGGAAAAACGATAAATCTTACGACAGAATTGCAGATCACATCGGATTTTTACCGAGCGTTATTATTTCTCCTTACGACTCCAATTTAATTTCAGATTCAGGGGAAAGCCGCAGAAAGTTTTTGGATGCGATGATTTCTCAAATCGATTCGGAATATCTTTTTAATTTAATTCAGTATCAAAAAACGGTTCAGCAAAGGAATGCGCTTTTGAAATCTTTCGCGAAAAACCGATATTTCGATGAGGAAAGTTTGGAGATTTATAATGAGCCATTAATTAAATTCGGTACCAAAATTTTTGAGAAAAGAAAAGAGTTTATACATTCCATTTTACCTTTAATCCAAAATTATTATGAGATTATTTCTAACGGAAAAGAAAAAGTTTCGGTAATTTATCATTCAGATTTAAATGAAGAAAGTTTTGAAAACCTACTGAATAAAAACCTTGAAAAAGACCGCATTTTAACCTACACTTCAAAAGGAATCCACAAAGACGATTTGCTTTTTGAGATGAACGGAAATCTGTTAAAAAAAATCGGAAGTCAAGGCCAGCAAAAATCATTTTTAATTGCTTTGAAACTCTCTCAAATGAACAGAATTAAAGAAATCACCGGGAAAACTCCTATACTTTTGCTCGACGATATTTTTGATAAACTGGATGATTCCAGAGTTTCACAATTGATTGAATTGGTGAATCAGGAACATTTTGGACAGATTTTTATTACCGATACCCATAAAGAAAGAACAGAAAATGTGGTGAGGAAAATTACTGACGAAAGTAAAATTTTTGAAATTTGATGCGAGATACGTGGTGCGCGGTACGAGATTGCGTTAAGTTTAAAATAAAATACATTTTATAGTTTTTGTTTAATTTTAAAGAGATATTCGATATGAGTTACCGAAATCTTGATATTTACTAAATCAGTTTTGAACTTTTTATCAAAACTCATCGTACTTCTTTTCGCCAATATTATTGAAGGCCAAGGCAGAAGCGTTAATAAAAAAGAATACGAACGATTTTTAGTTTTTTGCCATTCAAGCAATCAGGAGACGATTGGCCATTTAGAGAAAATAATCCGGCTCTATCCCGAAAAAATAAATAATTTTGAAGACCTTAAAACAGTATATGATTTATTGGGAGGAAAAATCAACAATTACCTAAAATGGGTCCGAGAAAATTGAAATAAAAGAAAAGAAAACCCGGAAAAAAACTTACAAATTATTCATAACCCATAACTCATAACTCGAATCACATAACTCGTATCTCGAATCACCTATCTCGCACCTCGTATGAAAAAAAAACGCGAATTCCAAAGTTCCGAACTTGTAAAATCTTTCGCCAAAATCTATGGTTTTGAGGATAAACTGTTGGCTTTCGAAATTAAAGATTTTTTACAGGAATATCTGAACGATGCTCTTTTTCAAGAAATTGGAGATGTGAATTTGGACAAGAAAATCCTTTCCATTAAAATAAAATCACCGCTTTTAAAAAACGATTTTAGAATGAGGAAAACCTTCTTTTTAAATAAGTTTAAAGAAAAATTTGGCGAGGAAAATATTAGTGATCTTCAGATTTTGTAGAAACCGTATCGACCATTTCCTGTGCACGAATATCCAAATCCTTTGAAAGAATCGGGAAGAAAAAACGAAGCGGATTCCTCCAAAAATACCTGAAAATTTCTTTATAAATCTCCTTCACCTCACCGAAATTCACACTTCGCGAACGGAAAGCCAAAACCATCGACAATCCAAAACTCACCAGAAAATTAAAAAATCCAATCAGAAAAACGGTGATGAATGAAATCCAAAAAGTATAAGCAGTTACCGAAAAATCTGCACCGTAAAGACCAAGCGCAAAATTTCCGGATGCAAAAGTGATATGGCGAATATCCAAATCCAAACCAAGGAAAAGTCCGATCGGACCGGTAATTCCGAGGAAAATACCAAACCAAAAGTTCGAAATAATTCCTGCCCAATTTTTAGCGTAATAATCTGAAAGTCCTTTTGCCAAATTCTTTCCAAAGAAATAATTCAAGAACGGATTCTTCTCAATTCTTTTCGGAATGTGGTAAAAAACCGAATTATTCCCAACATTTCCCGAAATAATCCCTGAAAGAAACAGGAAAAATCCCGCGATACACGCATGGAAAATCGCTTGTGACTGAATCGGGTCCAAATCCTTTAGAAGTGTTGCCGATTTTTCAAGAGCAAAATTCTGTTTGAAAAATACATCCAAACCATAAATTATCGCGAGTGCCACAGGAAAAGCAAGCAAAACATTTCCCATAAATGCGATAAACTGCGAACGGAAAAGCCTTGAAACCAAATGTGCAAAATCCTGATAATTTTTCTTTGTATTTTCTCCTGCGGAAAGCACTTTTGCCATCGTTGCAGCCGTCATTGCAGGTTGTTTTGTCGCCAAAACGTAATTCATCAAATAAATCATCACAAATCCCATCGCATAATTTAATGAATACAAGATTGCGTGCAAAAAGTCACTTCCTGGAAAATAGCTGTAAAGCATCTTCAAAACGCACAATGCGCCCACAATTATGCCGCCTCCGCTTGCTCGGAAAAACATATTCAGGTAATCTCTTCGATTGGAAGTAATGTAGTGAGAACCTGTTTCTGCGGTGTGATTGGTAATCAAATGCGACATCAAAGTGGTGGAATCGGCGAAAAGTTCCTTTAAATTATTCTTGTGAGATTTATAGTCTAAAATATTGAGGAACAATTGTTTAGAATTTTTTAGCACATCACTTTCTTCATTAATCAGCATCACCGAAAGAATATCGTTCATCCTTTCAAGCTGTTGCCTGATTTTCAACAAAGACTGATTGATTTTTCCCGAAATTCCGTATTTCGCAGAATTTTTAAAAGCAACCGTCACAAAATCCAAACATTGCTGCAAATAAACTTTAATCTGCTTGAAATTGACATCTTTGGAATCAATGACAAAATCAGGATTTTCCTTAAAATCTTGATTAAGCACATCAATTTCATTTTGCAGTGCTAGAAACGGATTGTCAAAATTCCGATATTCAGGAGCCATGTTCAAAACCTCCACTTCCATTGCGTTTCCGATGATTCGCCAAGCTAAAATGTTTAAAGAAAACAGCAATTCACGCTTAACTTCCTTTTTCGTAATATAGTCATCTAGCTTTAAAAGTAGGAAAAGTTCATCAAACTGTTCCGCAGAAAGACTTCTGAAAAATTCCAAATCCTTTTTTGGCTGCACCGAAATATTGTCCACCAAATACCAAATCGTATTTTCGTTTTCAATATTGGGCAAAAGTTTATCGAGCAAACGTTTTTTAAGTTCAGGATAGAAAGCGTTTTCTGAAAGAATATTCGCTTCGGTCAGCGACAGATTAAAAGGTTTCCCTTTAAAGAGATTTTTGATGTAATAACTGAAATTCTCAGTAACTTCAGGATTTTCTTTCAGAAAATTTAGAAACTCGTCAAAATCAGAATTTCGCAAAACTGGCAGCAAATCAATGAGTGGCTCCATCGATTTGGTCTCATTCTTAAAACTGAAATATTTGATAAGAATGTTGCTGAAACTGTCGCTATTTCGGAATTTGAACGCCATAATCTGCGCAAAGATAAATTATTTCAGACTTACATTGTTCATTTGGCGCATAATCCAGTTGTGCTTTTTGTTCAAATATGCTGAAGGATTTTTTGGGTCGTATTTTTTCGGATTAGGTAAAATCGTGGCAATCCACGCGGCTTCACTTTTGGTTAAATCTTTAGACTTTTTGTTGAAATAATATTCGGAAGCAGCCTCCACGCCGAAAACTCCGCGTCCCATTTCGATGGAATTCAAATATCGTTCAAGAATCACGTCTTTTCCCCAAACCAATTCGATGATAAAGGTATAAACCGTTTCAAAACCCTTTCTAACCCAACTTCTACCCTGCCAAAGAAAAATATTTTTTGCAGTTTGTTGGGAAATCGTACTTCCGCCACGAAGTTTTTTTCCTGCGTCGTTATGCTCCATCGCTTTTTGAATCGCCTTATAATCAAAACCGTTGTGATTAAAGAAATTTTGGTCTTCAGAAGCGATGACCGCTCTTTTCACATGATCGCCCATTTCATCGTAGGAAATATAATCTCTTTTCAGTTTCCCAAACTCAAAAAGCCCTGAAATTTGGGTTAAAGTAATCGGCGGATTAAAAAATTTGCCCCAAAAAATGAAGAGAATATTAGCTAGAATGAGGATGTATAGGAGTTTTTTGATTTTCTTCCACATATTTAATGAGTAATGAGTAATGGGTAATAGGCAATAACTGCAAAAGTAAGAAATTTGTTAAGTTCAAACTTTTGAATATTGAATATTGAATATTGAATCTTTAATCTTGAATTTCGAATATTGAATCTTGAATTTTGAATTACTTCAATTCTTTCATATAAGTTAAAATATAATCGGGAAGAAGTTCGGGGTGGAAAATTTTGATGTAATCTTTCAGGATTAAATCGGCTCGAACTACACCACTTTCGAAATAATCGTTGGATTTTCCTTTTTCTCTACCTGTAACGGTGTAGATTTTTCCTTTGTTAAATACGTTCATTTTCGCATAATTGGGATTGATTTGCAGCAACTCTTTTTTGCTTTGATGATTTCCTGCATTTACCCAAAACTGTGCATCTTTCGCTTTAATGAAAACTTCTTCAAAACTCATCGGAACCGCTTTTGATTCTCGATTTTCAGCATTTATATATTTGGCGTTTGCATCGGAAACCAACTGTGCAAAATTGGTTTTTCCACCTGGAAGAAACCACTGATTTCCATAAATTTCGTTGGTTAAAACCGTTGGCTTCGATTGGGATTTTTTAGCTAAAGTTTTTAATGAATCATAACTTTTTTCAATTTCGTTAAATCTTGAAAACGCATTATTCTCCGCACCTAAAAGTTTCCCGAAAACCAGAAGATATTTCGATTTCTCCAAAGGATTTTGTTCCAAATATTCATCCAAGAAAATCAATTCGATTCCGTTTTTTTTCAGCAAATCGTAGGTATTTTCAAAAGTTGCGATGTAATTGGTGAAAATGGCATCAGGTTTTAAGGCGATGATTTTTTCGACATCATATTTTTGTTCGTTCCCGATGTTTTGAATTTTTCCATCATCAATCAATTGATGAACCTTCTCCGAAAAAACATATTCAGGACTTGAAATCCCGATAATTTTACCCTCCAAACCAAGTTCGGTGAAATAACCAACCAAACTTGCATTCAGCAACATCACTCTTTTAAACGGAATTTTCGAATTTGGAATAGCATAATCAAACTTTCCTGATTTTAATTTAAGAACATTTCCATCTTCCTTAAACTGAACATTTTCCGAGATTTTTTGCCAATCGTTTGAAATTTTTGGGGATTCTTTTTTACACGAGAAAAGTGAAAAAAGTGCGAGAAATAGAAAAAAGTAGGTTTTCATTCATCAAAGAAAACAAAAAAGTATTATATTTGCAAACCAAAAATCGGGGCTCGTGGCGCAACTGAATAGCGCATCTGATTACGGCTCAGAAGGTTACAGGTTTGAATCCTGTCGAGCTCACAAAAAACTTTGCAGAATCTGCAAAGTTTTTTTATTTATTTTTGACTCATGAAGCACCTTGTCATCATCGGAACTGTTTTTCCTGAACCCAATTCTACCGCTGCTGGAAAGCGGATGCTTCAACTCATCGATTTTTTTCAACAGGAAAAATTCAAGGTTTCATTTTTATCGGCGGCTTCTTTTTCAGAGCATAGTTTTGATTTAAATTCTAAAGAAATTGAAGCTTACACGATAAAACTAAATGACTCTTCATTCGAAAATTTAATTGCCGAACTCAATCCCGACATTGTGATTTTTGACCGATTTGCTTCGGAAGAACAGTTTGGTTGGAAGGTTTCTGAAATCTGTCCAAATGCTGTGAAAATTTTGGATACGGAAGATTTGCATTTTTTGCGAAAAGCGAGAGAAACTGCCTTTAAACAAAATCGTAAACTTGATGATCAAGATTTGCTCAACGATGTTTTTAAAAGAGAAATCGCTTCAATCCTTCGTTGTGATTTATCGTTAATTATCTCGGAATTTGAAATGGATTTGCTCACCGAAAAATTTAAAATTGACAAACAGATTCTTTACTATCTTCCACTTTTTGCAGAAGTAAAGCCGTCTTTATTTTCTTTCTCGGAAAGGAAAAATTTTATCAGCATCGGGAATTTTTTGCACGAACCCAATTGGCAAACCGTTTTGAAATTAAAAAAATTATGGCCGAAAATTAAAAGTAGATTACCTGAAGCAGAACTTCATATTTACGGAGCTTACGCCACTCACAAAGCGTTACAACTTCATAATGAAAGAGAAGGTTTTTTAATTAAAGGAAGAGTTGAAAATGTAGAAAAAGTATTTTCCGAATCCAAAGTTTTACTTGCACCAATTCCTTTCGGAGCAGGGATTAAAGGGAAATTATTGGAAAGTATGCAATACGGTTTACCTAATGTGACTTCCACGATTGGAGCAGAAGGAATGAATGGAAGTTTACCCTGGAACGGGTTTGTTTGTGATGATGAAAATGAGTTTGTTGACAAATCTGTTTCACTATATCAAAAGGATTCCGACTGGCTTCAATTACAGAAAAAAGGATTTGAAATCATTGAAAAACGTTTCAAAAAAGAGGATTTCCTGCCACAATTTTCCGAACGTTTAGATGAAATTTCAAACAATTTGGAAAAGCACAGAATCTACAATTTTCTTGGGCAGATTTTGCAGCATCATAGCTTGCAAAGTACAAAATATTTGGGAAAATGGATTGAGGAGAAAAACAAAAACGCTTAAGTTATTCTCGCAGATTTCCCAAATTACGCAGATTTTATTTTGCCGACTATTATTTTTCTAAAAGCAAACTCACCCATTCTTCTCTTTGAAGTTTCTTTTTCAAAGTCAGATTTTGTTGGGTGCAAACTTCTAAAATATCATCTACATCGAAGAAACATAATCCTGAAAGAAGAAGTTGACCGCCATCATTCAAAACGGAAACGTAAGTCGGAATATCGGAAATCAAAATATTTCTATTGATGTTTGCTAAAATAATATCGAACTTTTCTTTGCCTAAATTTTCCGCAGTTCCTTGAGAAACTTCAAGCTCTACTCCATTTCTTTCAGCGTTTTCGACGGAATTTTCAACGGACCATTCGTCGATGTCGATGGCGACGGTTTTTCCTGCTCCTTTTTGCTTGGCGAAAATAGCGAGAACGGAAGTTCCGCATCCCATATCGAGAACCGCTTTATTTTGGAAATCCAAATCGAGCATTTGCTGAATCATCAAATAAGTTGTAGCATGATGACCGGTTCCGAAAGACATTTTGGGTTGAATGATAATTTCATGAGTAAGGTTTTGATTTTCATGAAATTCCGCCCGAATTGAAACTTGATTTTCCACGTTTATTGGCGAAAAGTTTTTTTCCCATTCCTCGTTCCAATTGATGTTTGGCATTTCTTGGAACGTGTAGGAAATTTTCACTTCATCATTTTTAAAGAGATTAATTTCTTTTAATTGATTTTCGTTGAACAAATCTTTTTGAATGTATCCCAAAATTCCGTCGTGTTCCTCGGTGAAACTGTCGAAACCGATTTCGATAAGTTCTGCCATCAGGATTTCGTTCCAAGGTTGAAGTGGGAAAATTTTGAAGTTGAATTCTAGGTAATTGTTCATGTGAAGATTTTTGCAAAAATACAGAATTTTATGGTTCTCGCCGATTTGGCGAATTGCGCAGATTTTCTTTATGTAAAGTGATATTGATTTAAAAAATACTCTTCAAATAATATGAAATTGCGCCCCAGATTGACTCTCTTACTTTATATTTTTAATAGATTCGTCAAAACTCGTTGCTCGTTTTGAACGGCATGTTTGAGCTCTTTTTTTCGGCGGCGGCTTCGCCGCCGCCGAAAAAAAGCGAGTAGTGAGAGCTGAAACAATGCGCCCAAAAACTACTTGTGAAAGTGAGTCGGAAACGCTTCTTCAGGTTTCATTCTTAAGACATTCAGTAAAAACCAAGATTTTAGAAATCCGTATCCATAAGAAAACATCTGAATGTAGGTCGAAATAATCGCCATTGCAGCAATGCTGATATTTTTGGTTTTGTAGAGTGCGTGGAAGAAAACCAGGAACGTGTAAAGTCCGTACATCGCCATGATAAAGCCTTTTCCGAAGAGGAAATACTCGATGAATCCGAGAATGTAGCCAATTAAAAACAGCGAAGGAAAGGCGAACGAAATTTTGACATAATTTGGATGCCGCTGATTGAGAATGGGCCGCGCGCAACCGAATTGATACACCTGTTTCGAGAATTTTCCAAAATCGACGCGGCGTTTATGGTAAACTCCGATATTATCGAAAAACGCAGTAATGAAACCGTTTTCCCAAAGTGTCATGGATAAGTCGGGATCTTCGCCGATTCGCATCTCAGAGAAACCGCCCACTTTTTCGAAGGCGGATTTTTTCACGCCCATGTTGAAACTTCGGGGCTGAAATTTGGTGACGGCTTTTTTACTTCCACGAATTCCGCCCGTTGTGAAAACCGAGGTCATGGAATAGGAAATCGCTTTCTGCATGAGGTTGAAACCTTTGTGCGCTTTGTCTGCACCACCGAACGCGTCACACGGAATTTCGGAAATATTTTTTTTGATGTTTTCGATGTAGCCTTTTTCCACAATCACATCGGAATCCACAAAAACAAGCCAATCGTTTTTTGCTCTTCTTGCACCGTAATTTCTCGTCAAACCCGGTCCTGAATTGTCTTTCCGGAAAAATTGAATATTTAGCGTTTCTTTGAAAAGTTCCACCGTTGGTCTTAAATCAATCAAGGAACCGTCATCAACAATAATCACCTCGAAGTCTTTGTCGGTTTGGTGCGACAAGGAAGTGAGCAACTCGAAAAGTTCGTCTTTGCGGTTGAAAATGGCGATGACGATGGAGATGGTTTTTTTCAAATTATGGGCGTGTTGGTAAGTGGGTGTGTTTGAGGGTTTGAGGGTTTGAATATTTCTTAAAAACCCCGTCAAAAATTTCTGCTAAATTTTTGCCACCCCTCTGAAAGAGGGGAATCCCTTCTAATTTTACTTTTGTTCTAATTTATGTACTTTTTTCGTTCCTTCATACATTTCGTACTGCATGAAACGACACTCTAATTTTCCGTTGAACAGTTTGATTTTTCGGGATGGCCGCAAACCTATTTTTTTCACCGCCTCCAAATCGGAAGTGATCATCCACGCCAAAGTATTTGGATAACCTTGCTTGAAGGTGTCGCCGATTTTTTTATAGAATTCTTCGTCATTAATTTCAATTCTTTCGTCATAAGGCGGATTGAAAACCATCATCAAAGGGAAAAGTTCTTTCCTGGAATCAAAGAAATCCTGTTTTTTCACTTCGATTACATCTTCCATTTCTGCGGCTTCGATGTTGATTTTCGCAGCATTCAACATTTTGGAATCGATGTCGTACCCAACGATTTTTCCCGTGAATTCTTTAACCCTGTTAATTCGGAATTCCTTTATTTTTTGAAAAAGTTCTTCATCATAATTTTTCCAATTTTGGAAAGCGAATTTTTTTCTGAAAATCTGTGCAGGTAAATCCATCGCAATCATGGCGGCTTCAATCAACAAAGTTCCGGAACCACACATTGGATCGAGGAAGTTCCCTTTTCCGTCCCAACCGGCAAGCTGCAGCATTCCCGAAGCTAAAACTTCATTTAATGGTGCTTCACCTTGTTCTTTTCGGTAACCTCTTTTGAATAACGGATCGCCTGAAGAATCGAGAGAAATCGTCACCAATTCTCGGTCAATGTGGAGATGAAATTTAATGTGAGGATTTTTCGGATCAACATCAGGTCTTCTTCTGTATTTAAACTTGAAATAATCAGCGATTGCATCCTTCATTTTCAAAGACATGAATTGTGAATGTTTGAATCTTTCGGAATAAACCGTAGCATCAATCGCGAAAGTTTGGTCCACATTCATATATTCATCCCACGGGAAATCGAAAAGCTTATCGTAAAAACGGTTCTCGTCCCATGCTTTAAAAGTGAGAATCGGAATGATAATTTTCAACGCCGTTCTCGCCGAATAATTGATTTTATAAAGAAAACCGAGGTCGCCTTCACAATTCACGGCGCGGTTTTTCACTTCGACGTTTGTTCCGCCGAGTTTTTTGATTTCTGCAGCCAAAACTTCTTCGAGACCGAAAAAAGTTTTGATCTGTATTAGGAGATTTTCTGTATTCATAAATTGCATTCAGCTTTTGCTTTCTGCTTTCTGCAAATACTGATTGCCGAAAGCTGACCGCGGAAAGCGATTAATCGACAAATTTAGTTATTTTTGCACAATGGCGTGGTTCGAAAAATGGTTTAATACCCCTTATTATCATATTCTTTACAAAGACAGGGATTTTGCGGAGGCAGAAGAATTTATTTCCCTTTTAGTCAACGATTTAGAGATTCCAAAAAATTCCGCAATTATTGATTTGGCGTGTGGAAAAGGAAGGCATTCCATCTATCTTAATAAATTGGGCTACAATGTTTTAGGACTCGATTTGTCAAAGGAAAGTATTTTCCATAATAAAGAATTTGAGACTTCGGCTCCGCTCAGTCTGACAAAACCTTATCTGAAATTTGAAGTTCACGATATGCGTGACGAGATTTATCCATCTGTTTCTAAAGAAAAAGTGGATGCCGTTTTCAACCTTTTCACCAGTTTTGGATATTTTGAGAGTGAAAATGATGACCGAAAAGTTTTCAAATCAGTTCACCATTCTTTGAAAGATCATGGCTATTTCGTACTCGATTTTTTAAATGAACAATGGGTGAAAAATACGTTGGTTCCTGAATATGTAACAACAAAAGGCGGGATCGATTTCCATATCAAAAAGCGAATTGAAAACCAGCATATCATCAAAGATATTTCTTTTAAAGACAAAGGAAAAGATTATCATTTTTTTGAAAAAGTGAAGCTGCACACGATGGAAGAAATTGAAAATTATGGTGCCGAATTGGGTTTTGAAAAAGTAAAAATTTACGGAGATTATCAGTTGGGAAATTTTGATCTTGAAAACTCACCACGTTGCATCACTGTTTTCAGGAAGTTAGAAGATGGAAGTCCGAAGTCGGAAGATTACAAGAACATGAATTAAAACTTTTAAAAAATGATTATCATCTTATTGGTTTTAAGCGTTTTAGCGGGTGTTTTTCTCGGAAAGTTTTTCGGAAACAGAGAGAAATTTGCCAAAAATCTTTTGATTTTAAGTGCGGGATTTTTAATTACCATTTGTTTAAACGAAGTTTTTCCCGAAGTTTATTCAAACGAGCATCATAATATCGGAATTTGGGTGATTGCGGGAGTTTTGCTGCAAATCCTGCTTGAAAATTTAACCAAAGGCTTCGAACACGGTCATTTTCATCACCACCATGAAAGCAAAAGCATTCTCCCAATGGCTTTAATGATTGGGATGTTTATTCATGCGTTTTTAGAAGGAATTCCACTTGCGAATCAGGAGCAAACTTTAAGTCCTTATTTAACGGGAATTTTGGTTCACAATATTCCTATTTCGTTTATTCTCGGAGCTTTTTTGATTAAGCAAAATAAATTTTCAACTTCGGCGTGGATTATTATTTCGGTTTTTGCGTTCGCTTCACCTTTGGGAATGGTTTTAGGCAAATATTTTAATCCTGAGTGGGAAGTTTATTTCCTTGCTTTGGTTGGTGGAATTTTCCTGCATATTTCCTCCGTGATTATTTTTGAGGGAAGCAAAAATCACAATATCGATTGGAAGAAAATTGGTTTGGTGATTTTGGGGATTTTGTTGGCGATGACAGGACATTTATTTCATCAGCATTAAAAAAGACTCCAAATTGCTTTGGAGTCTCCTATCATTATTTCACTTAATTCCGACTAGAATTTCCAGCCGAGTGTAATAAAGAAATTATCTTTTTTGTTTTTAACGTTTGATACAATTGATGAATTTACCTCAACAATGTAGTTATTGGAAAAATATCCTGTATTATTCGCAAAAGATCCTTGGATAAAAGGACTGTTGTATTCTGAACTTACATTTTGATAAGCTGCATCGATATAAAATGCTTTAAAATCATAGCCAATTCCCGCGCCAATCGTGTTTCTTTTTCCTAAAAACAAATTGCTGTATGAAGTGTTCGAAACGTCGCCAATATTTGAAAGCGAAGAAATCGTCATCGCGTCAAATGGACTTGACGAAAATGCATATCCTCCCCTCAAGCGAAATTGTTGAATTCTATATTCTGCACCAACTTTAACCTCTGAAAGGCTGTTTGAATGGTCTGCAAAGAATTTGTTCAATTCTGTTTCTGCATCACCATACACTTTATATTTAGGTTTTGTAAGACCTAAAGAATAATCAACGTTAATAGCGAAATTTTTGTTAGGTACAAAAGCTGCACTTAGCGTGGCTTTCATAGGTGATGTAAGATTGCGGTCTTCAGAATAGGTCCCATCGGTAGGATTTTCATATTCCGTGTAAACCCTTGCAATATTCCACCATGTTGGAGTTTCAACGGATGCTCCCAATCGGAATTGCGGATTAATTTTTCCAATAACACCCACTGACGCAGAAAAACCGCTGGAAGATTCTGAAAAAGGAGTGTATTGTTTGTTGAATGTTTCCGTCACATTATTTGAGCTTGAAGTAAATCTTGCAGAATCATATTGCTCAAGATTTGCATTATGAAAATTCAAACCAGCACCAAGATAAAATTTATTGTCATAATTACCACCAACCCCGATCGACATTTTTGATACATCACCGTAACGGTTGTAAGCATGCCCACCGAAAGTTAAATTGGTAACCAACACATTATTTTGGTCATAAATCGGATAAACCAACCCGGAATTTCCAGGACTTTGTGAGTAATCCTCCAAAGATTGATTGGAATAGTTTACACCGATGTTCACAAACTTCCAAGGTGTGGAGCCTTCGATCTGAAAGGATGCAATACCTCCCACATTTCCGACATCGGTATTATTAATTTTGTACTCCATTGTACTTCCATAAAGCGAAGTTGAATTTTTACTGTTTCCAACGGATAATGTTCCTGAAATTTCGCTCGCAATACTTACACCGATTCCAGCAGGATTGGAATTAAGTACGGAGAAATCTCCACCTAAAGCTCCCATCGAACCAGCCATAGAATTATATTTTGATGAACCATTCAAAGATGAATTAGAGTAAACTTCAGCAGTGTTGCGAATGGTTGAAACATCTTGAGCATTTGCAAAATAAGCCGCAGAAATGCTCAAAATCATTAAAGATTTTTTAATCATTTTATATTATATACTTTTTAGCAAAAAAATTATCTTCGGAATCCTCCTCCACCAGAAGATCTAGAACCAGAATTAGAAGAACCGCTGTTGAATCCGCCCCCAGAATTTCCAGAAGATCTAAAACCGCTGTCACCACCTGATCTAAATCCACCATCACCACCCGATCTGAAACCACCGCCATTATTGCTTCTCACAGGTTGCTCGTAACGTGGTGAACTTTGTTGTTGGTTTTGTTGCGGATAATTTCTCATTCTTGGCTGAGATTGCTGTGTGCTTTGATTTGCTCTCGTTCCTGAACTATTTGTTCTAAAACTAGCATCATTCAATGAATTTGTCCTGAATCCAGAATTATTATTGTTGGTATTTCTAAAACCTGAACTATTGGAAATTCTTTGAGCATCTCTGAACGAGGTATCAGAACCGCTTCTCTTATAACTGAATCCACCTTGATAGCTGTTGTAGCCATATCCATATCCGTTTCCGTAGTAATAAGGATTATACCCATGGTAAGGATTGTAGCCATAATAAGGATTATATCCGTAATACCAAGGATTGTAGTACCCATACCAAGGATTATAATAGCCATACCAAGGATTGTACCCAAATCCCCACGGACTATAATATCCACCATAACTCCAAGGTGAACCCCAACCGAAACTCAATCCCAACCCAAATCCAGAATAATATCCGAAAGGTGAATAACCCCAATTATCGGAATAGTAAGTATCTGTTCCGGTATAATTTCCCCAATCAGAGTTTTTATTGTCTTTCCAACTTTGATTTCTGTTGTCCGAATTTAGATATTTATTTTGATCATCATTGGCTTGATAGTCGTAATACTCACCAACTCTGTTTCCGCTGTTCATCACGGTTCCTTCTGGTAAAGTATCTCTATTTGGATCGTAATAAACGCCATCAGTTTCGCTGTAACCTCCAGTTTGGATCACGCAGGAAGTTAATATCAAACTACTCGAAATTGCCAAAACCGCTTTAGATTTAAGCAATCCAAGTAAATTTTTATGGGTAAATTTTTTCATGATAATGTGAAAAGTTTTAATTTGAATTATATTTGCACTTTCTACCAAAATTATACCAATTTAATGGTAGAAATCTCGGATAAAATTACGCTTTTTAGATTAGATAAGGGCGTTCCTAAAAAGTTAAATCAAAGATAGAAATAAAAGATAAAAATAATGGCAAAATTAACTTCAAGAGCTGAAGATTACAGTAAATGGTACAATGAACTTGTAGTGAAGGCAGACCTCGCTGAAAATTCCGGAGTTCGCGGCTGCATGGTAATTAAACCTTACGGATATGCAATTTGGGAAAAAATGCGTGACGAAATGGATAAGAAATTTAAGGAAACCGGCCACGAAAATGCCTATTTCCCTATTTTTATTCCTAAAAGCTATTTCGAAGCCGAAGAACAAAATGCGGAAGGTTTTGCCAAAGAATGTGCTGTAGTAACCCATTATCGTTTAAAAGCGGATCCAAATAATCCAAAGAAGTTAATAGTAGATCCTGAAGCAAAATTGGAGGAAGAACTTATTGTTCGCCCAACGTCGGAAGCAATTATCTGGAACACCTATAAAAGTTGGATTCAGTCTTATCGTGACTTACCAATCTTAATTAATCAATGGGCGAATGTTGTTCGTTGGGAAATGAGAACCCGTCTGTTCTTAAGAACGGCTGAATTCCTTTGGCAAGAAGGCCACACTGCGCATGCAACAAAAGAAGAAGCGATTGAAGAAACCGAAAAAATGCTTGATGTTTATGCAGATTTCGCAGAAAATTTCATGGCAATTCCTGTGATTAAAGGTATTAAAACCGCTTCAGAAAGATTTGCCGGTGCAGATGAAACCTACTGTATAGAAGCTTTGATGCAGGATGGAAAAGCGCTTCAAGCAGGAACTTCTCACTTTTTGGGACAGAATTTTGCAAAAGCTTTCGACGTAAAATTCACCAATAAAGAAGGGAAAATCGAACACGCATGGGCGACCTCTTGGGGAACTTCTACAAGATTGATGGGCGCTTTGATTATGACCCATTCCGATGATTTCGGTTTGGTTTTGCCACCAAGTTTAGCTCCGATTCAGGTGGTGATTGTTCCTATATTTAAAGGCGAAGAACAGCTACAACAAATTGATGAAGTAGCTTTTGAAATTCAGAAAAAATTAAAAGCAAAAGGAATTTCAGTAAAATATGACAATCGAACAGAAAACAAACCAGGTTGGAAATTTGCAGAATATGAATTAAAAGGCGTCCCTGTGAGAATCGCAATGGGAGCAAGAGATTTGGAAAACAAAACCGTTGAAATTGCAAGACGCGATAACTTGACGAAAGAGGTTCAACCTATCGAAAATATTGATAATTACATCGAAGAACTTTTAAAAAACATTCAAAAAGATATTTACAATAAAGCGTTGAATTACCGGGATTCCCACATCACAAAAGTGGATTCTTACGAAGAATTCAAAAAAGTTTTAGAAGATAAAGGCGGATTTATTTCAGCTCCTTGGGACGGCACTGCTGAAGAAGAGGAACAAATCAAAAATGAAACGAAAGCAACCATCCGTTGTATTCCTTTAAAAAATGAGTTAGAAGAAGGCGTCTCCATGATTACAGGAAAACCCTCAAAACAGCGTGTTATCTTTGCAAAATCATATTAAATTTTAAAAAATTATGCGAAGCGTACTGAAAATGTTAATGTTTTTATAAAATTTAACAATTCTCAGATTAATGGATTGAATTTTGCTTACCTTTGGTTTAGTTAAACTTTAAAATAAACTATTATGTCATTAAACGTTATTGATCTTATCAAAGGACAGTTAGGTCCTGCGTTAGTTTCACAAGCTGCTTCTCAATTGGGAGAAAGCGAATCAGGAGTATCTAAAGCAATCAGCGGATTACTTCCTGCTGTTGTAGGTGGTTTGGCAAACAATGCAGATAAACCAGGAGTTCTTGATGCAATTACGGGAGCTGCTTCTAGTGGTCTTCTTGGTAATTTATTAGGAGGTTCTTCTAATAATTCTTTAATTTCAACTGTTCTATCTGCAATCTTTGGAGATAAAGTTGGAGGATTGGTAAATGCAATTTCCAGTTTTTCAGGAGTAAGCAACTCATCATCGAATTCTTTGTTGAATATGGTAACTGGTGCAGCTCTTGGTTCTTTAGGAAAATATTCTGCTGATAACAATCTTGGAGCTTCAGGACTTACTTCTTTGTTGAATGATCAAAAAGGAATAGTTTCTTCACTTCTTCCTGCAGGTCTTTCTTTGGCTTCTTTAGGTCTTGGAAATTGGGGAGGTCATTCAGCACCAAACGTAGAAACTGAAAAAGTAAGAGTTTCGTCGTACGACCAACCGAAAGTAGAAGTAAACAGAGGAGGAAACACTCACGTAAACGTTGACAGAAATGACGACAACGGAGGTGGTGGTTCTATTTGGAAATGGTTATTGCCACTTTTATTGTTAGGTCTTGCTGGTTGGTTCTTGTGGAAACAGTGCAACAAACCTGCAGATACAACAACTACAACTACAGACTCAGCTGCCGTTGTAACCGATTCTGCTGCCGTAACTGCTCCAGTTGGAGATTCTGCAGTAGTAGCTACAACTGCAAAAGAATCAACTACAGTTACTCTTCCTGGTGGAAAAACTTTGAACGCTTACAAAGGTGGTATCGAAGATCAAGTAGTCGCTTTCTTGAATTCTGACGAGTACAAAAATGCAGACGAAGCTGCTTTGAAAAACAAGTGGTTCAACTTTGATAACTTAAACTTCGAATTTGGAACAACTAAATTGACTCCAGAATCTCAAGTTCAGTTGGATAACTTGAAAGCGATTTTGGCTGCTTATCCAGATGCTAAAGTAAAAATCGGAGCTTACACTGATAAAAAAGGAGACGATGCAGGAAACAAAGCTTTGTCTCAAAAAAGAGCTGATGCTGTAAAAGCTGCTTTAGGTTCTGCTCAAGTTACAGGAGCTGAAGGTTACGGTGAAGAATTTGCAACTGTTGCTGAAACTGCTTCTGACAAAGAAAGAGAAGCAGACAGAAAAACTTCTATTAGATTTACAAAATAATCTTTCTAGATATTTAATAACAGATCCCGACAAATTTGTCGGGATTTTTTTTGTTAAAATATTGTGTTTTAGTTTAAAATAACTACATTTGTTAGATTAATCTAACATTAATGAAGAATAACAATATCGGTTGGAAAAGAGAAAAGCACATCAATTCTTTGCCTGAAGTCTTTTCAAGCATTAACATTCCTAAAGATGCGGGTTTTTGGAAAAAACTGTTTGCGTTTGCAGGTCCCGGTCTGATGATTGCCGTCGGTTACATGGATCCCGGAAATTGGGCGACAGATATTGCAGGTGGGGCACAATTTGGATATACTTTACTTTCTGTGATTCTTATTTCCAATATTTTTGCGATGATTCTTCAGCATTTATCACTGAAGTTGGGAATTGTTGCTGAACGAGATTTGGCTCAAGCGTGTAGAGACCATTTCAATCCAACCACCAATTTTATCCTTTGGGTTTTCTGCGAAATTGCAATTGCAGCATGTGATTTGGCAGAAGTCATCGGTTCTGCGATTGCATTAAATCTATTGTTCGACATACCGTTAACTTGGGGAGTTGTGATTACCGTAGTTGATGTTTTTCTGATTTTATTTCTTCAAGCGAGAGGTTTCAGAATCTTGGAAAGTATTGTTGCGGGTTTAATCTTCATTATTTTAGGATGTTTCGCTTATGAAATTATTTTATCAAATCCCGATATTTTCCCGATTCTAAGCGGACTTGTTCCACAGAAAGAAGTTGTAACTAATCCTTCCATGCTTTATATCGCCATTGGAATTTTGGGAGCAACCGTAATGCCGCATAATCTGTATTTGCACAGCAGTATCGTTCAGACAAGAAATTATGAACGTACCAATGAAGGGAAAAAAGAAGCGATTAAATTTGCGACCATCGATAGTACACTTTCCCTATTTTTAGCCTTCTTTATCAATGCAGCAATTTTAATTGTTGCCGCTGCAACTTTTCACACCACAGGAAATAAAGATGTTGCAGATATTCACGATGCCTACAAAATGTTAACTCCTATTCTCGGGACAACTTTCGCGAGTATATTTTTCGCAATTGCACTTCTCGCTTCTGGACAGAACTCTACTTTAACAGGAACTTTAGCAGGACAAATTGTGATGGAAGGTTTTCTCAACATCCGTTTAAAACCTTGGTTGCGAAGACTGATTACAAGGTTAATTGCAGTAATTCCCGCATTAATTGTAACAATAATTTACGGCGAAAAAGGAACAACCAATCTATTGGTTTTAAGTCAGGTTATTTTGTCGATGCAGCTGAGTTTTGCGGTAGTTCCGTTAGTGATGTTTACAAATGATAAACTCAAAATGGGAAGGTTCGTCAATAAACCTGTTTTAAAAATTTCTGCGTGGGTTATTTCGGGAATTATTATTGTCTTGAATCTCTTTTTGCTTTTTCAAACTTTTATCGGGAATTAATTTTTTAAAAACATTCCGGAAAGATTCAGTATTGGACAAATCACGATTTGTCCCTACGAATAACAATACTGCCCTTTTGTCCTAAAAATTCCTTTGGCAAAAATTTTGTGAAATGATGCATATTAAAATGTAATATTATGTCAGAAAACAAAGATTTACACGAAGAAAACTTGAATTCGGAGCAGGAATTCAATCCAAATATCGAAGAAGAAACTGTTGAAAATGTGACAAACGAACAGTCTGCAGAGGAACTTTTGTCAGAAGAAAAAGACCGTTATATCCGTTTGTTTGCCGAGTTTGAAAACTATAAAAAACGTACCGCAAAGGAAAAAATGGATTTCTTCCAATACGCCAATCAAGACATGATGATTTCAATGCTTGATGTTTTGGATGATTTTGAAAGAGCTTTGAAAAACATTGCTGAACACGGTAATGAAGCTGATTTGCAAGGCGTAGAACTCATCTATCAAAAATTCAAAAATAAATTGGCGGAAAAAGGATTGAAAGCGATGGAGGTAAAACCAGGCGACGATTTCAACGTAGATTTACATGAAGCCATTACACAAATTCCTTCGCCGACTCCAGAATTAAAAGGAAAAATTGTAGATGTAATTGAAACAGGATATACATTGAACGACAAGGTAATCCGTTTCGCAAAAGTGGTGACGGGAAATTAAAAATGAATTGTGAATTTGCTTCGCTGTCAATAGTCAATTTTTAAAAATTCACTATTCACTCTGAAAGAAATTCACTCGCAGAAATTCACTTATCAATTATGACAAAGCGTGATTATTACGAAGTTTTGGAGGTTACCAAAACCGCATCCGGAGAAGAAATAAAAAAAGCTTACCGAAAAATGGCCCTCAAATATCACCCTGATAAAAATCCGGGAGATACGGTTGCCGAAGAAAAATTTAAAGAAGCCGCAGAAGCTTACGAAGTTTTGAGCGATTCTAACAAACGTGCACGTTACGACCAATTCGGACATGCAGGCGTGGGCGGAAACGGTGGTTTCGGTGGCGGTTTCGGCGGCGGAATGAATATGGAGGATATTTTCAGCCAATTTGGAGATATTTTTGGTGGACATTTCGGCGGTGGGGGATTTGGTGGTTTTGGCGGCGGTCAAAGACAGCAAGTTCGTGGAACCAATCTTCGTGTGCGAATTAAACTGAATCTTGAAGAAATGGTAAACGGAACTCAAAAAACCATTAAAGTCAAGAAGATGAAATTGGCAGCAGGAGCGACTTCCAAAACTTGTCCAACCTGCCATGGAAGCGGAGTTCAGGTAAAAGTGATGAACACGATGTTCGGACAAATGCAAACCCAAACTCATTGCGGAACTTGTCAAGGAATGGGTAAAGTTGCAGATAAAATTCCTTCGGGAGCCAACTCACAAGGTTTGGTAAAAGAAGAGGAAGAGGTAACCATCAATATTCCTGCAGGAGCTAGAGAAGGAATTCAACTCAATGTTCGGGGAAAAGGAAATGACGCACCTTTTGGTGGAAATCCGGGCGACTTGTTAGTTGTGGTTGAAGAGGAAATTGATGCAACCATTAAACGTGAAGGTGACAATCTTCATCAGGAATTGTACGTTTCGTTCGCTGAAGCGGCTTTAGGAACAACTAAAGAAGTCCCAACCGTTGGTGGAAAAGTAAAAATAAAAGTAGATGCAGGAACACAGTCCGGGAAAATTTTAAGACTTTCAGGCAAAGGTTTACCGAGTATCGACAGTTACGGAAAAGGCGATATGTTCGTTCACATCAATGTTTGGACGCCACAAAAACTTTCAAAGGAACAGAAAGAGTTTTTTGAAAGCCAGTTAAACAACGGCGAAATGGTTGCAGAACCTTCCGGACAGGAAAAAACATTTTTTGATAAAGTAAGAGACTTATTCAATTGAAAAGCGATAAAGAGATTTTTTAGGAAATCTCTTTTTTTATTTAGAGCATAACGACTAAAGTTTAAAAATGCTTTGTGGCACAAACTTTCCAGCAATTATATTATGAAAAGACTTATTCTTAACTATCATTTTTGGTTACTTGGAATTCTTTCGATAATTTTTAATTCCTGTTCCACGAAATATAAAGTGGTTTCTGAAAAATTTTTTGAGCTTTGAGGGCTCAAAATTTTTCAGAATAACTTTTCAACTTACACAGTTTGTGGGAGGCTACCAAGGAATAAAAAAGTTCCCAATTCATAAACAAAAAAGCAACCTTTACAGATTGCTTTTTTCATTTTCAATAAATATTTCTATTCTTGAGTTTCCTTCTTTTTTCCAAAGAAAAACTTGATGATAATTGGTGCAGTGGTAATAAAGACAATTATAATGATGATCATTTCCAGGTGAGCCTTCAAATCAATGTTAAATTGTGTTTTGAAAAGTGCATCAAGGTAATGTCCCGCAAAAATTAGGGAGAATGACCATAGAAAAGCTCCGATGATATTGTCGATTAAAAATCTACCTTTGTCCATCTTCACAATTCCCGCAACAATAGGCGTAAAAGTTCTAACGATAGGTAAAAATCTCGCCATAATTACAGCAAGTGCGCCGTGTTGCTCAAAAAAATCATGAGCCTGAAACAAATATTTTTTCTTGAAAAGAAAAGAATCTTCTCTCTTGTATAATGCAGGTCCCGCTTTTCTTCCGAACCAATATCCCACTTCATTACCAATAATTGCAGCAATTGCAACAGCTGTGGCCAAGATTGTAGTGTCCAGGAAATCGTTTCCAGTACTGCCAAATGTTTCACTGACGAGCTCTACAGCGTAAATTCCAGATACGAAAAGTAAACTGTCTCCAGGAAGAAAAAAACCGACAAATAAGCCAGTTTCGGCAAAAACAATAAATAAGATGAGCCAAAAACCACCCATCTTAATGTAAAATTCAGGATTCAATAAATCCTTCCAACTTTCAAAATGTTCCATATTTGCAAAGATAATAAAAGCCGTAACTTATCGGAAGAAGTTTCTGTTAAAGTTTCGTAAAGTTTCGATGAATAAATGGTTTATGAAAATTATAATTCCAAATCGTTATCTGAAACTGCTGTTCCGTCCGCCATTAAAAATGCTTTTAGGAATGGAGTTATATTTCCGTTCATCACGCCGTCAACATCCGAAGTTTCGTAACCAGAACGAACGTCTTTCACCAATTTATAAGGATGCATCACGTAATTTCGAATTTGGCTTCCCCATTCAATTTTCATTTTTCCCGCTTCAATCTCGTTTCTAGCCTTCATTCGTTCTTCGAGTTCCATTTCGTATAATCTTGAACGTAAAAGCTGCATCGCTTTTTCTTTGTTTTGAAGCTGTGAGCGGCTTTCCGAGTTTTCGATAATAATTCCAGTTGGAGCGTGACGAAGACGGACCGCGGTTTCCACCTTGTTTACGTTTTGGCCTCCTGCACCTGAACTTCGCATGGTTTCAAAGGAAATATCGGCTGGATTGATGTTGATTTCAATGGTGTCATCAACCAATGGATAAACATAAACAGAAACAAAACTCGTGTGGCGTTTCGCGTTGGAATCGAACGGCGAAATTCTCACCAAACGATGAACACCATTTTCTCCACGTAGATAACCGAATGCAAATTCGCCGTCGATTTCTAAAGTCACCGTTTTAACGCCTGCAACATCGCCTTCCTGATAATTGAGTTCCCGAAGTTTATACCCTTGATTTTCCGCCCACATCGTGTACATTCTCATCAACATTGAAGCCCAATCGCAACTTTCAGTTCCACCTGCTCCTGCTGTAATTTGTAGAACGGCAGAAAGTTCGTCGCCTTCGTTAGAAAGCATATTTTTGAACTCCAGATTTTCAATTTTTTCCAAAAGAATCGGAAAAGATTCATCCAATTCTTTTTCAGAATCGGCATCTTCTTTAGCAAAGTCTGATAAAACTTGGATATCCTCGAAACGTGAAAAAATTTCTTCATAATCATCCACCCATTTTTTCTTGGAACGGAGTTGCTTCATAAAAGCTTCCGCTTCTTTTGGATTGTCCCAAAATTCGGGAGCGACGGTTTTTTCGTCATCATTAATGATTTCGATTTTCTTTTTCTCGATCTGCAAAAATTTATAGAGTTCCCCGATTCTGGATTGTGCGTCTTTAATTTGGTCGCTGTTTATCATTTTGCAAAAATAGTAATTTGAGATTTTGCATTTATATAAATTTGAAGATTTGAAAATCTGTTAATTTGAAAATAATTCTTCAAGTGAAACAACTATTACTTCATCTCTCAACCTCTCAAACTTCCAAACCCTCAAAATTTCAAACCATCAAACAAACCAACTCCCCAATTTTCGGAGCCAAAGCAACTCCCATTCCCGAAAGTCGAACTGCCGCAATTTGTCTTTCCGAAATTTTTTCAACAATCGGCGATTTTTCGTTTCCCATCGCCATTATTCCGCTCCATCGATTCGAGATTTTGAATTCTTGATTAGGAAGAATAACTGTTTTTAAAAAGTTTTCAAGATGGTTTTGAAGAAATTCTGTGGTTTCAAGTACATCGGTTTCTTCATTTCTAAAATCTTGATTTCTTGCGCCGCCCAACAAAACTCGGTTTCCCAAATTTCGGAAGTAGTAAAAACCTTCGTCGTAATGGAAAGTTCCTTTTAATTTTAAATTTTCAACAGGGTCGGTTAAAAGAATTTGTCCGCGTGCAGGAACTAAATCAATATTTGGAAGAAGATTTTTTGTGAAAGCATTGGTTGCAATCACCAATTTTTCAGATTCGATTTCAAAACTTTTTGTTTGAATTTTTACTGAATTTTCATCCTCAGCAATTTTTAAAACTTCCGTTCCGAAAAGAAATTCGATTCCTAAATTTTGACTTTTTTCCAAAAGTTTTTGCAACAATTTCCCTGAATGTAAACAACCTTCCATCGGATTTTCAATCAAATATTTTGAATTTCCCAATCCAAATTCTGCAATTTTTTCTTGATTTAAAAAGTATGTTTTGTCTAAATTGGTGATGGATTTTAATTTGTCATTGACTTCATCAATATTCTGTAAAGGTTTATCATCATTAAGAATTTCAAAACCTCCACATAATTCGAAATCAATTTCTTCGGGTTTGAAATATTCTTGGATTTTCTTTAAACCGTGAAAACGCATCTTCACCAAATCCAATGTTTTTTCCCATCCCATTTTCTCAGCATCGGCGATGATTTCCGTAAAACTTCCGAAACAAGCAAAACCTGCATTTCGGGTAGAAGCACCAATTGGGACAGAACTTCTTTCCACTACCAAAACAGATTTTTCGGGAAATTTTTCTTTAATGGAAATCGCACTCCACAATCCCGTGAAACCTGCACCAATAATGATGACATCCCGTTTTCTATAAAAGGTTTCCAATTCCCAAATACTCGGATTCATTTTCAAAATTTTTAATGCATAAATTTAACCAAAAAACCGCTGAAATTAATTCAACGGTTTTGATGTTCTACAATTAGAAAATTGATTTCGCCACTTCGTGGCTTCATACAATTTGTTTTTTCATTTGTTCAAAGGGTTTCACCCTTTGCTATTGATGTCGCCACTTCGTGGCTTCGGACAATTGACTTCGTCGAACCACTTCGTTAGGTTTCAAGATTTGTCCTTACTGAATGTCGTCATAAATCAGCTTATAATATTCATCCGCCATTCTATCGGAGTTGAAATATTTTTTAACGTCATCCATCGCGGTTTGCTGAATATTTCTCCACTTGTCCTTATCATCATAATAAGTTGGAATAATTTCATTTTCCAAAACGTTATACAGATTTTCCAGGTCGAAATTATCTTGGTCATAAACGCTCAAATTATGATAATCCGCTTGTGGTGTTACGAAACCGTTGATTCCGTTTTTTGCGAATTCAGGAATCCAACCATCATCGGTTGACAAGTTTACCGAACCGTTCATTGCTGCGGTCATTCCCGAAGTTCCCGAAGCTTCTCGCGGAACTCGCGGATTGTTCAACCACAAATCAGAACCCTGTTTCAAGGATTTACTCAACGCCAATTCGTAACCTGTGAGAACCGCCATATTTTTGTAATATTTGCTTTCCTCCACCAAAGTATTGAAGGTAGAAATCGCTGAATAATCCATCGGATAAGGTTTTCCTGCCCAAATAATTTGCACGGGATATTTCGGATTGTTTAATAATCTTTCAAATCTTGCTTTGTCGTGAAGAAGCAAGTCGGCTCTCTTGTAGCCTGCAAATCTTCTTGCCCAAACTATGGTAAAAACATTCGGGTCGAATAAATTTCCTGTTTGGTCGGCAACGATTCTGAACATTCTCTTTTTCAAATGTTTCTTTCTGAAATCGAAAAGTGTTGCATCATCTTCGTCTTTCGAGTCATAAAGCGGTTTATCTGCCCAATATTTATATTCCTGAGCGTTCGTAATCGCTTTAATTTCACAAATTCCAGGATATTTACTCCACATTTCCCGCGAAACAACGCCATGAAGCTGCGAAACACCATTGGCAATTCTTGCCATTCTCAATGCGCAAAGCGAATGGTTAAAACGGTCGTCCTGAATTCCTTCAATCGTTTTCACCTCATCAATCGTTAACCCCGAAAAATAGGACATGTCGTGACACATGAAAATGTTGTGTTTCTCGTTTCCTGCTTCTTCTGGAGTGTGCGTGGTGAAAACCAATTTTTCTTTCACTTTCGCCAAATCTCCACCGAATTTTTTAAGCAAATAAAACGCTGCAGGAAGTCCGTGAGCTTCGTTCAAATGATAAACATCTCTTTCGAAATTCATCACGTCCAACAATTTCGCGCCACCTTTTCCAAGCAAAATATATTGTGCAATTTTGGTAGATTCGTTGGCGTCATAAAGTCGGTGACAAATTGTTTTGGAGATGTGGTCGTTTTCTGGAACATCGGTTGAAAGGAAAAACATAGGCGCCGTGTGGAAAATTTCAGGTTCAAGATAAAACACTTTTACCCAAACTGGAGCGGAATGAATTTCGATTTGAAATTTAATTCCAGTATCCTGAAGGAAACTGTACATTTTTTTCGTCCAGGTCGGTTGTAAGGTCTGATCGTGATTTCTCGCCTGATCGTAGTAACCGAATTTCCAAAGGATCCCGATTCCTACTAAATTTTGCTTCAAATTGTAAGCACTTCTCATGTGAGAACCAGCAAGGAAACCAAGTCCGCCTGAATATATTTTTAAAGCCTGATCAATAGCAAACTCCATCGAAAAATAGGCAACTTTTTTTGAGTAATCGGGATTGATGCTGAAAGGCATCTGAAAATTTTTAAAATCCATCTTCACATATTTTTTAACAGCTGCAAATGTATTGAATTTATATCTTTTTGAAAGTTTTTCATATTAAATTTTAAAAAACCTGCGAAGTTTCAGTTATTTCAATAATTCGTTTAAAAATTTAAAGAATTCAGGGAGATAAAGGTTTGTAGCTGATTTTCAAGTTATTAAAAAAAATGGGCAATGTGAATTTTTCTTTAAATTTTTGAAATAAAATGACTTTGTATTGATTTTTTAATTAATTTTAGAATCGTAAAATATTGATTTTCAATATTTAAGACTATGAAAAGGATATTTTCCGAAGAAGATTTAACCAAAAATCTATCGCTGTATTACTTGAACGGGCATTTGAAAAAAAAGCCGATGGAAAAATATCACCGCGAAATTGACGGTTCATCGCTTCACGACCGCGATAAATACAGAAAAAAATCGGAAATACTTTTACTCAATTCCTTCCTTCATCATTTCCCCGAAGTTCAGTTTGAAAACCTCACCTGCGAAAATCCGGATTTTATCGCCAAATTTAATGACAAAAAAATTGGAATTGAACTTACCGAAGTCATCAATCATCTAGAAATCAAAAAGATAGAAAGTCAGTTAAATAAAATTTTTCGTCACGCTGAATTATTGCTTGAACAGGAAGACACCTCGAAATTTCGTGGTGTTTATTTTTTGGAATTTCAGAACCTTTCTAAAATCGATTTGCTCGAAAAGCAGGATGAAATGGTGCAAAACATCAAAAAATGCATCATGAAAAAGAAAGCATTCGGTTACGTGAAAAAAATCAGAAAGTCACCACATCGGCGAAATGTTTTCATTACCCATGATTTCAACCTCGGACTTTTTGACGGACTTTGTTCCGAAAAAATCATCGAGCTTATCGAAAAGAAAAACCAAAAATTCCCTTATTACGACCGAAGTGTGGATGAATGTTGGTTGGTCATTGTTTCCGACATGAATTCGCTTGCTTCACGTTATACCTTCATTCAAAACAAGGAAAACCTGCAAAAAATCCAATCACCTTTCGACAAAATTTTTCACCTGGAAAACTTGTGTGGGAATATGACGAATATTAAGTGAGTGGGTGTGTTTGAGTGATTGAGTTCTTGAGTAATTGAGTTTAAATATTGAAAATTCATTATTGATTTTTCGTAAATTTGGATCATTTGACGAACCTTGAATCACGCTACTCATAACTCGTATCCCGCATCTCATAACTCGCAACTCGAACCAATGAAAAACCTCTTCACAAAACGTTTCCAATATTACAAGGAACTTGGTGACAAAACTTTTTCTCAACTCAATGACGAACAGGTTTTGTGGCAATATAATCCTGAAAGTAACTCCATAGCAACCATTGTGAAACATCTTTCGGGAAATATGCTTTCAAGATGGACTAATTTTTTAATGGAAGACGGCGAAAAAAATTGGCGAAACCGCGATTCCGAGTTTGAAAACAACATCAAATCAAAAGAGGAAATGCTTGAAGTTTGGGAGAAAGGTTGGACGGTTTTTTTTGAGGCCTTAAACCAAATTCAAGAAGAAACTTGGCAAAAAGAAATCACGATTCGGGGTGAAAAACATTCCGTTTTGGATGCGGTTTTGAGACAACTTGCGCATTATCCTTATCATGTCGGACAAATTATTTACATCGCTAAAATGTTGAAAAATGACGATTGGAAAACACTTTCCATCCCTAGAAACCAATCACAGGAATTCAATATCGAAATGCTGAAAAGGCAAAATCCTGAAGAAATTCAACAAAACTCCTCGCCTGTTTGTTATGCGAAAAGCGATGAAGTTCGCGATGAGTTTAAAAATTGAAATTTCTGATATAAATCACTTCTGATATAAATCAACACTTTCCATTATTTCTCTTTTTGTTGTTGTCATTAATTTTATGTCACCAAATTCTTGCGATATGAAAATAATGGCAGGTGTTCAGAATCTAGAACAGGTTTTACACGATTTAAAGACTAAAAAAAGACTCAGCTTCAACGAAATTTGTGATTTGCTTTTCACGTTCGAGTACGATGATTTCAACAGAATTTTCCCACTTTCGAAAACGGAAGTTCCGAACGAGACTTATGTGCGAATTCCCGTTTACAACGATGAATTTGTGGCAATTCTCATGCTTTGGGGAATTGATAACTGCACCGCGATTCACGACCACAGCAATTATGACGGCAGAATTAAAGTTTTGAAAGGCAGTTTAACCGAAGTAAGCTACCGCGAAAATTCCAATTTTATAGAGTACGATTCCCGCGCTTTTGCTCATGAAGGCGACATTTTCCCCGAAGAATTTGGCGGAATTCATTCCATCATTAATAATGCGGATGAAATTTCGGTAAGTCTGCATATTTACAGAACCGATAAATTGAATTTAGAAGGCGTAAGAGTTTTTGATACGGAAAACCGCAGAATCGGCTATCTTTCAGACAAGGCGACTTCCTGTTCGTGGAATTTGGAAAATGAGGCTTATCAAAAGGTTGTTGAAATATAATTTTTCAGCCACATTCGCATAGAAATAGAGTTTAAAACTATGTGACTATGTTGCAATGTTTATTTTCAATTCGAAGTTTTTTTCAAATACAATTTTTTTAGCCACATAGGCACATAGAAAAGAGTCTAAACCTATGTGACTATGTGGCAATGTTTATTTTCAATTCGAAGATATTTTTGAAGTACATTTTTTTTAGACACATAATCGCATAGAAAAGATTTTAAATCTATGTGCCTATGTGGCAATGTTTATTTTCAATTCGAAGATATTTTTGAAGTACATTTTTTTTAGACACATAATCGCATAGAAAAGATTTTAAATCTATGTGCCTATGTGGCATGGTTTATTTCAATTTCAAAAATTAATCCCTTAAAAATTTTCCTTAAATTTGCACTCTTAATTTATGGAAAATTCAACCACCAAAACCGCTGCTTTTCACACCCTTGGCTGCAAATTAAATTTTGCGGAAACATCAACCATTGCAAGACAACTGACTTCCGCAGGTTACGAAAAAGTAAGTTTTGACGATAAAGCAAATGTGTACGTTATCAACACTTGTTCAGTAACAGAAAATGCGGACAGAGAATGTAAACTTCACGTAAAGCGTGCCATGAAAGCCAATCCTGAAGGTTTGGTGGTGATTTTAGGTTGTTACGCACAGTTAAAACCAGAAGAAATTTCTCAAATTGAAGGCGTTGATTTGGTTTTGGGAGCGAAAGAAAAGTTCAACATTTTGAGTTATCTCGACGATTTGCAGAAATCTGAAAATCAAGGGATTGTTCATTCCTGCGAAATTGACGAAACGGATTTTTTCATCGGAAGTTATTCCATCGGTGACCGAACACGAGCTTTTTTGAAAGTTCAGGATGGTTGTGATTACAAATGTACGTATTGCACGATTCCTTTGGCCAGAGGAATTTCCCGTTCCGACACCATTGAAAACGTGGTGAAAAATGCGCAGGAAATTGCGGCGAAAGGAATTAAGGAAATTGTTTTAACAGGCGTAAACATCGGAGATTACGGAAAAGGTGAATTCGGAAATAAAAAACACGAACATACTTTTCTTGACTTAATTTCTGAACTTGATAAAGTGGATGGAATCGAAAGAATCCGAATTTCCTCGATCGAACCCAATCTTTTAAAAGACGAAAGCATCGAATTGGTTTCCAAATCGAAAAGTTTTGTGCCTCATTTTCACATTCCTCTACAAAGCGGAAGCGATGAACTTTTGAAGAAAATGAAACGCCGTTATCTGACGAAACTTTACACCGACCGAGTTGCAAAAATCCGTGAAGTGATGCCCGATTCCTGTATTGGAGTTGATGTGATTGTTGGTTTTCCGGGAGAAACGGAAGAGGAATTTTTAAAGACTTACAACTTCTTGAACGAGCTTCCGATTTCTTATCTGCACGTTTTCACCTATTCGGAAAGAGAAAACACTGAGGCCGCAGAAATGGATGGAATCGTCCCGATTTCCGAAAGAAAAAAGCGAAACAAAATGCTCAGAATTCTTTCCGAGAAAAAGAAAATGGCTTTTTACCAAACCCAAATCGGAAAGACTTTACCTGTTCTTTGGGAACATGAGAATAAGAGTGGTTTGATGTACGGTTTTACCGAAAATTATGTGCGCGTACAAAAACCTTTTGAGGAAAATTCTGTTAACCAAATTGAATTCTTAAAACTCAATAAAGTTGAAAACGACGGAACAGTTTCTGTGATTCCTGTGTTTGAAGAGTTTTTGGCGAAGGTTTAGAAGCTTAATGATCTATAAAATTGAACGCGCCTTTCGGCGCGTTCCTACGTTTAATCAATATCTTCGTGTTTTAAAACCTCTTCATTTTTAACCTGATACGGAATATTTTCTAAAATATATTCTAATGATTCAATTCTTGCTTTCGATTTTCTGTTGGCTTTGAAAATTTTCCACCGCGCATATTCGGTATTGGTTTTATCGAACATTTTTTCTTTGTATTCCGTGTATTTGTCCCACAATTCTAAAGCATTTTTGTCCACATCACTGTATTTCCATTTTTTTAGCGGACTTTCAATAATTTCTGCAAAACGTTTTTCCTGTTCGTCTTTGGAAATAGAGAAATAAAGTTTTAAGAGATAGGTTCCCGAAGTGATGATCATTCTTTCAAAATCATTCACCTGTTCCATAAAAATTCTATACTGTTCCTCGGTGCAAAAACCGTTTACTGGTTCTACAACAGCACGGTTGTACCAACTTCGGTCGAAAAAAACGATTTCGCCCGCTTTAGGGAGCTGGTTCACGTACCTTTGGAAATACCATTGTCCCTGCTCCACTTCATCAGGTTTTGGTAACGCTACAACCCGGTGTTGACGAGGGTTTAGGTTTTCTGTAATTCTTCGGATTGCGCCGCCTTTTCCTGCCGCATCCCGTCCTTCAAAAAGAACGATTACTCTTTTACTATTTTCGGCAACCCAATTCTGCATTTTGATGAGTTCGGCCTGCAATTTTGCGAGGCGGTTTTCATATTTAATGAATTTGTGGGCTTTTTCTGCATCGGGAGTTTCGTTTTGCAGTAAAGCGTAAATTCCTTTTTTTGTATTTAAAGTTTCAAATTCTTCGGGGGAAATATTCATGACTTAATTTTATAAATGATGATTGCTAAATAATGATTGACGGTGCGCCGCGAAACTGGTAACTCGAATCTCGCAACTCATTAAAGGTCGATTTGTTTTACCATTCGGAAATAACGCTGAACCACATTCGGATCAGGATTCAAACTTACCGTTGCATGATCTTTTGCTTCATAATCGAAAAGTGAAAGAACATACCGAATCGCCTCAAGTCTCGCATTCTTTTTATTGTCGGATTTCACAATCACCCACGGTGAGAAAGCGTTGTGCGTTCTGCTGAACATTTGGTCTTTGTAAAAAGTAAATTGATCCCAAAGTTCCTGTCCTTTTTCGTCAACCGGAGAATATTTCCACATCTTTAAAGGATTTTTCAAACGACGGTTAAAGCGGTAAAGCTGTTCATCTTTATTAACGGAGAACCAAAATTTGATGATGATTGTTCCCGCTTCATAAAGCATGTGTTCAAACTCCGGAACCTGTACCATGAAAGATTCGTATTGTTCGGGTGTACAGAAACCCATTACCGGCTCTACAACGGCTCGGTTGTACCAACTTCTGTCGAAGAAAACAATTTCGCCACGGTTTGGAAGTTCTTTCACATATCTGCGGAAATACCATTGTCCACGTTCCACATCAGTCGGTTTGTTGAGGGCGACAAGTCGCATTGCTCTTGGATTCAGGTGCTCGGAAAATCTTTTGATGGTACCGCCTTTTCCCGAAGCGTCTCTTCCTTCAAAAATAATTGCGACTTTTTTCCCTTTTTTTTGAATCCAATTCTGAAGATTTACCAATTCAGCCTGTAACTTTTTAAGTTCTTCTTCGTAGAGATATTTTTCCAAAACCGAATCATAAATTGCATTTTCCTCTCGGTGTTCATTAAGGAAGTTCAACAATTCCGATTTGGTATTAATTCTTTGGAAATCGAGTAATTCAGCCATAGTTTAATCTTTAATCTGTTATATAAAGTTAAAGAGAATTGTAAAAAAATAAAGAATGTGGGGATATGATTTTTGGCAGTAATTAACCGCAATTCCGAATTTTCGAGGCAATAATTCAGAAAAGTGAATTTTAAAAGCATTAATTATTACGCTTTAAAGTGAAAATGTGAATAAAAAAGTAACAATTAGAGTTTATGTGGAAATTTTAGATAAGTTTTATTATTCATTGAAATACTTAAGAAATTAATAATGCATTTAAATAACAGGCAAAGGATTTCGCCACTTCGTGGCTTCTCTAAATATATCCATCTTACCGTTCAAAGGGCTCCACCCTTTGCTAATGATTTCGCCACTTCGTGGCTTCTCTAAAAATCTCCATCTTACCGTTCAAAAGGCTTCGTCCTTGCTAATTATTTCGGCACTTCGTGGCTTCTCTAATAATCTCCATCTTACCGTTCAAAGGGCTTCATCCTTGCTAATTATTTCGCCACTTTGTAGCTCTCCAACAAAAAAAAAGCAAACTATAATAGTCTGCTTCAATCCAAATAACTCGTATCACGTAACTCGAATTAATTACTCAAAACTTCCGCCACTAAGTTAAATTTTGGAATCTCGATTTCAATGTTCTCATTTGTGGTAAGATTTTTACAAAAGTAAATTCCGCTCATACTTCCAACTCCGGAACGCAGCGCAACGTTTGAAAAATATTTGAAACTTTCACCGGGATGTATTTCAGGAGTCAATCCGATTACTCCATCTCCGGAAACTTCAGTAAATCCGAAACCAACATCATAAATCAGCCACTTTCTCCTCAAAAGTTTGACCGGGCTTTCACCAAGGTTTTCGATGAAAATATTGTAACGGAAAACAAAACGGTTTTCGGAAGGAAAACTATTCTTAATGTCATACTCCGGAATTACGGAAACCTTAATGTTGAAAGTAGTTATAGAGAACATAACATGTGCTTTTTGAAATTAATACAAAAATCCCGCCTTTTTTAGACGGGACTTAAAATATTTGAAAAAATCTACAGATTTTATTAAAGTTCTAACGCTTTTCTTTCATCACCACCCATTAAAATCTCGACAGGATTGTCGATTCCTTCTTTTACGGCGACCAAGAAACCTACAGATTCTCTACCGTCGATAATTCTGTGGTCATAAGACATTGCAACGTACATCATTGGTCGGATAACCACCTGTCCATCTACTGCAACCGGTCTTTGAATAATATTGTGCATTCCCAAAATTGCAGATTGTGGCGGATTGATAATCGGCGTCGAAAGCATTGAACCGAAAACTCCTCCGTTCGTAACAGTGAATGTTCCGCCCGTCATTTCGTCCACCGTAATTTTTCCGTCTCTTACTTTTTCTGCCAATTCTTTGATGTTGGCTTCAACACCTCTGAAAGACATGGTTTCAGCATTTCTTAAAACAGGAACCATTAAACCTTTCGGTCCTGAAACCGCAATCGAAATATCGCAGAAATCGTAATTGATTTTAAAATCTCCATCAATCGATGCATTTACATCAGGATACATTTGAAGGGCTCTAGTTACCGCTTTCGTGAAGAAAGACATAAAACCTAAACCAACACCGTGTTTCGCTGCAAACTCGTCTTTATATTGTTTTCTGATTCTGAAAATTTCAGACATATCCACTTCGTTGAATGTGGTCAACATTGCAGTTTCGTTTTTCACGGAAACCAATCTTGCGGCCAATTTTCTTCTTAAAACTGAAAGTTTCGTGGTGCTTGATGCTCTCGAACCACTTGTAGAAGTTTGTGAACCCATTGCAGGAACAGAAGCTGTTTCAGCGTCCTGTTTGGTAATTCTACCGTCTTTTCCTGTACCGGAAACTTGCGATGCACCTACTCCTTTCTCATCAAGGATTTTCTTCGCTGCAGGTGATGGAGTTCCGGTTGCGTAAGACGTTGGTTTTGCTTCTTCTTTCTTCGCTTCCTGAACGATTGCAGGTTTTTCTACCACTTTTTGTTCTGCTTTCGGAGCTTCTGCGTTTTCTGCTTTTGGAGCTTCTGCAGCAGGAGCTGAACCTTCAGGTTTTTTGGCATCCATGTCGATTAAACAAACTACTTGACCAACTTGTACCACTTCACCTTCTTCGGCTTTTAAAGTGATGATTCCGCTTTCTTCAGCAGGTAAATCAAGGGTTGCTTTGTCGGAATCAACTTCAGCAATGGGTTGGTCTTTTTCTACATAATCGCCGTCTTTTACCAACCATGATGCGATTTCAACTTCTGTGATGGATTCTCCCGGTGAAGGGACTTTCATTTCTAATATTGACATCGGATATATTTTTTTAATATTTGTTAATTAAGTTCTTTCAAAAATTTTTCAGGGATAAATTGCTTTAAAATTGGAATTTGTTTTTTTTCGATAACCGTAAATTTCCAATTTTTAAAATCTGATGAATTAGCTACTGTACTTTTTGTAGTGTTTATCTCAAAAAAATCAGTTTTATCATTATAGCGCACCTGATTATAACCAAACTCACCTTGCAATGCTGACAACAAATCCTGAGGTTTTACCTTAGAATCCTTGAATTTCATATCAAGTCTTTGATTATAAATTAGTTTTAAATATTTTTTTCCGTTTTCATTTACAACATTCTTCTCATCGATGATTATATTTTCAGGAGGATGCACTTTAAATTCCATTTCAGGAGCATTCATCACCATCTCCATCATTTCGATTAATTGCTCCTTTGGAACTATTTTAAAGAAATCTTCATTTGCATACAGATCCATTGCTTTCTTAAAATCCTTATTAGAAATCAATGAATTATAATCACGAAATTGGTTTTCCACATCGGTCTTCAAATTCTGTCCAAAAAATAGGGCAGAAAAAAGAATAAACAGTAAAAGAAAAATATTTTTGGTCATAAAATTAAGCCGTAACCGGTCTTTTTGCAGGTGCATCATCACGGTCGAAAACTTTGTTGATGATGGCGTTTTGGTTTCGCTCAAACATTTTGTGGCTTCCCGGCGCAGGTGAACCACTCGGAACCGGAGAAACAACCTGAATTCCCGTGTCTCTGAAATTTCTTAAAATATAGCTCCAAGCTCCCATATTTTCAGGTTCTTCCTGAACCCAAAGCAATGATTTTCTGTTGGAATATTTTGCGAAAATCTCTTCAATTTTATCATGCTGAATCGGATAAAGCTGCTCGAATCTTACCAAAGCAATCGTATCACAGTTCAATTCTTCTTTTTTGGCTAAAAGTTCGTAGTAGATTTTACCGGAACACAACACCAATTTTTCAATTTTTTCAGGATTTGCAGTTGCATCATCAATGATTGGTTGGAATTGTCCGTCTGCAAATTCTTCTAATGGTGAAACTACTTTCGGATGACGAAGCAATGATTTCGGCGTCATTACCACCAATGGTTTTCTGAAATTCCACTTCATTTGTCTTCTCAACAAATGGAAGTAGTTTGCAGGAGTTGTCGCATTTGCCACGATGATATTTTCATTCGCACAAAGCGTTAAAAATCTTTCCAATCTTGCGGAAGAGTGTTCTGCACCCTGACCTTCAAAACCGTGCGGAAGCATCATCACCAAACCATCCTGAATTTTCCATTTTTCCTCTGCGGCGACCAAATATTGGTCAACAATAATTTGAGCACCGTTCACAAAATCTCCAAACTGCGCTTCCCAAATCGTCAAAGTATTTGGTGAAGCCATCGCATATCCGTAATCAAAACCGAGAACGCCATATTCCGAAAGATGCGAATTAAATACATCAAAACGGCTGTCTGAAATATGTCTTAAAGGAATGTATTCTTCCTCTGTATCTTCCGTTTTCACGACTGCATGACGGTGAGAAAACGTACCTCTTTCCACATCTTCCCCCGAAATTCGCACATTTCTTCCTTCCGTAAGCAGTGTGGCGTAAGCCAACCATTCTCCTAAAGCCCAATCAAGCGAGTTGGCTTCGATTTGCTTTAAGCGGGTTTCGAAAAGTCTTGTAATTTTATTGATGAATTTTTTGTCTCCTGGTAAAGTTGACATTTTCACCGCTAGTTTCTTTAGCTCATCGATGTTAAATCCTGTATTTACAGGGATTTCAACGGCACCTTTTGCACAGATCGGATAATTTTTCCAATCATCTGCCATGAAAATATCCATGGTGTTTTTTTCGATTTCCTTGGAAGCATCGTAATCTGCATCAAGAAGCGTTTTAAATTCGGTTTCCATTTTCTTTAAAACCTCATCAGAAACAACTCCTTCCTTGATCAATTCATTTTTATAAATTTCTCTTGGATTTGGGTGTTTTGAAATGGCTTTATATAAATTTGGCTGAGTAAATCTTGGTTCGTCGCCTTCGTTGTGACCGTATTTTCTGTAGCCCAACAAATCAATGTACACATCTTTCCCAAACTGTGCACGGAAATCCGCCGCAAAACGAATCGCATGCACTACCGCTTCCACATCGTCTGCATTCACGTGCATTACAGGGGATTCGGTCACTTTTGCAATATCTGTGCAGTAAGTTGAGGAACGTGCATCCAAATAATTGGTCGTAAAAGAAACCTGATTGTTCACCACAATATGTACTGTCCCACCTGTTTTATAACCTTCAAGCGTCATCATTTGTGCAACTTCGTAAACAATTCCTTGTCCTGCGATTGCTCCGTCGCCATGAATGACGATTGGTAAAACTTTATTGTAATCTTTATACTTGTCGTCAACTTTTGCGCGGCAAATTCCTTCCACCAAAGCTGCAACTGTTTCCAAGTGCGATGGATTCGGCGTTAAATTGATGATTACTTCTTCGCCATTTGCCGTTTTAATGGTTTTTGAAGAACCTAAATGGTATTTCACATCACCTGAAAAAACGTCTTCCTCGAATTCTTTTCCTTCAAATTCAGAAAAAATTTGTTTGTAAGATTTCCCGAATATATTGGTCAAAACGTTTAATCGTCCACGGTGCGCCATTCCTAAAACCACTTCATCAACACCTAATTGCGAAGAACGCGTAATCAATTGGTCCAAAGCAGGAATCAAAGATTCGCCACCTTCCAATGAAAATCTTTTCTGTCCAACGAATTTGGTGTGAAGATAATTTTCAAAAGCGACGGCTTGATTCAATTTTCCGAGGATTTCTACCTTTTCGTCTGCACTTAATTTCGGACGGTTTTCATTGACCTGCAACCATTTTCTGATGTACATTTTCTCCTCCACATTGTTGATGTGCATGTATTCTGTACCGATGGATTCGCAGTAAATATTTTCAAGACGCTTTACGATTTCTGCTAAAGTCGCTGCACCGTCCATACCGATTTCTGTGGCGGAATTGAACTTTTTGTTCAAATCGTCTTTAGACAAACCAAAATTTTCAATATCTAAAGTCGGTTCATAATGTCTTCTTTCACGAACAGGATTGGTGTTGGTGAAAAGGTGACCTCTGTGTCGATACGCCTGAATTAAATTCATCACATCAAACTCCTTCTGAATATCATTCGGAATTTGTCCGTTTGCGGCTTGTTGATTGGCAAACTGAACTGCGTTTTGTGGAGTTGTAGCGGGTTGATTTCCCCCGATTTCATCACCATAGTTCTCCAAAGCAAAATCAAATCCCTGGAAAAATGCTTTCCAGGAAGGCTCTAAAGTGTCGGGATATTTTAAATATTGTTGGTATAAGTCTTCTATTAACTGCGAATGCGCCGCATTTAGGAATGAAAATTTGTCCATTATTTACAGGTTAAACTGTTGATTTTTATTTAAACTACAAATTTAACAAAAATAAGTGAAGTAATAAAGCCGAAAGAGCCTTAAAAATAGTTAAAAGAATTGATTTTTATTTGGATGAGTGATTTAGAAAAACTCTTGAAAAAATTTGATGAAAAATCATATCTTTTCATTCAATTCTTTCATTTCTAAATGCTTTCTTTCACGCAAGGAAAAACAAAGATTTTATCCGCCATTGTACTGCATATTTTTAAGATAAACAAAGCCGCTTCGCTTATTTTTGATACAAAAAGATGGGGAAAATATTTTTAGAATTTTCGAAAAACTATCTAAAAACAGGCAGTGACAATTTCATTATGGTGTTATTGTCCGCGGAAGGTCCTTCCAAGAAAGTTTGCTGCAAATCGCCTGTTCGCATCGTGTCTCGTTTTGCTTTTAGCAAGAGTTGTTGAATTGCTTTCACTCTTCCTGCATAAGTTCCCTGATAATAAATCACATAAATTCGCGAAGCGTTCAACGTTCTGAAACTGAAATTATTATCAGAAACTCCTACTCTTTTCGATAAAGGAATTCCATAATAATAAGAGACTTCCTTATCTTTGAAGTTATCGGCATCGGTAATTAGCACAGGTTCGCCGTATTCGTCATCTCGTTTTGCCAAATCCATTTTCACGTAATTTAATACTTTATTGTGGTTCATCACGATGTTTTTAAACAGTGCGTCTTTCACATTTTTTGTAGTCACGTTGATTCCCAAAAGCAATTGACCTTCCTGATTCTCAACCATTAAACTGTCAAACTTCAAATTTTTTCGTTGTTCTTCTTTATCCACTTTATTTCCTAAAATATTGTAAAGACTTTTCATACTTTTACCAATATTATCTGCAATATAATCTTCGGAGATTAAGTTTAAAGAACGTTTTAATAGCGGCTGTTTTGGAGTGTGGATATACCAAGTGAGTTTTGTTTTGTTACCGTCTCCTCTGAATTTGATGTCGATCAGATACGGACTGTTTTCCTTCCCCTCGAAAAGTTGGTACCTCAAAGTTCTGTTGGGATTTTCGTAACGGATAAAAACGTCACCGAAAGTTCCGCTACTTTTTCGGTCACGATACGTCATGGAACTTCCCTTTCCTTCATAAGGCGTAAAGAACTGAAAAGAAAGATTGCTATTATCAGAAAAGAAAGCATTCCATCTTACAAAATTCTGCAGATTGTTGAACTGAGGAAAAACCTTGTCGACAGGATAATTGATTTCCTTCTCGATGGTAAAGTTTTTACTTTCGTCAACAAAAGTCATGGAAACAGCATAAACCGCCGCCAAAAAAAGAACAATCAGAATTCCGAACTTGAAAAATCGCATGCGGCAAAAGTAAGAAATAGACGTGAGATTTTTAGACACAAGACGCGAGATTTTAATCCCATGCTTAAATTACCCATAGAAAAAATCACAAAAAACAGCACCCGCAATGGATGCTGTTTTCTATTAAAAATTTTGTGATTAGGGAATATGAGTTCCCGGAGCAATTTGTGCATTTTTCTTCACCACCACAATTCCGTCTTTGATAGAATGGGTTTCGTAATCGCCATCGGGAAGGTGTTTACCACCGATGATTCGCACATTGTCACCAATGCTGCAGTTTTTGTCGAGAATTGCACGTTCGATGTAGCAATATTTACCAACGCCGAGATTTGGTTTTCCCACACTGTCATTGGAAACAATTTCATTTGTGTCCTGATAATAATCTGCTCCCATCATGTAAGTATTCATCAAGGTACTTCCTCTGTCGATGCGGCTTCTGTTGCCTACAATCGAATTTTCAATTTTATCCGCCATCACAATACATCCATCGCCGAAAATGGCTTTACTTACATAAGAACCCAAAATTTTTGAAGGCGGAAGCATTCTCGCTCTCGTGTAAACCGGCGCTTTTGTAAATAAATTGAATTTCGGGAAATCCCGCGTCAAATCCAGGTTTGCATCGAAGAAGGATTGAATGGTTCCAATATCCGTCCAATAGCCGTCGTATTGAAAACTTAAAGTTTTGTAAGTTCCAATACCGTTCGGAATCAGTTCGCCACCGAAGTCATCGCCTGGATCTTCTGCAAACATTTTTTTGAGGACATTTTTGCTAAAGACATAAATCCCCATTGAAGCGAGATATTCTTTACCTTCAGACTTGCTTTTTTCTGAAACTTCAGATTTCCAGTCGGGTAATAAATCGGTGGAAGGTTTTTCAATAAAAGACGTGATATTTCCTTCATCATCCGATTTTAGAATTCCAAAACCTGGAGCGTCGTGTGAATTCACGGGAATGGTTGCAATGGTGATATCACCTTCATTTTTGCAGTGGAAATCAATCATTTCGCGAAAATCCATCTGATAAAGTTGATCACCCGAAAGAATCAAAATATAGTCGTAATCGTACTTATCAAGGTGTTTCATCGATTGTCGCACCGCATCGGCTGTTCCTTGATACCACTGATCATTTTCCACGTTTTGTTCTGCTGCCAAAATATCTACAAATCCTTTACTGAAAATATCGAAGTGGTAAGAATTTTTGATGTGCGAGTTCAAAGAAGCAGAATTAAACTGCGTTAAAACCATAATTCTGTTATAGCCCGAATTCAGACAGTTAGATATCGGAATATCGACCAACCTGTATTTTCCTGCAATGGGAACTGCAGGTTTCGAACGCGAATACGTTAATGGGAACAATCGTGTCCCTCTTCCACCACCGAGAACTATTGAGATTACGCTGGGTTTCATCGTTTATTTTTTTGTTATTAATTTATCAGCTTGAGACATAACAATATTACTGATTTTTAGCCATTAAACAAAATAAAATTACATGATAATTCATGGTTTTTCGCTCCCTCTTTTAATGTCAAAAAATTAAGACAAAATACGAAAAAGTCATCAGAACAACCAAACAAAAAAAACTCCCTCAAATATGAGGGAGTTTCGCGATCCGGACGGGACTTATGAACGTTCTACTTTGCCTTTTACATTGGGCGTTCACGGATGGTGCTTTTCAAAAGGACACCGAATTTTCCCCCTCCTATTTTATTACGTTTTGTAACATCTTGTAGGTTTATCAAAGATATGAAATAATCGAAACGTGTGCAATAAATGTATTAGTTAATCGCGAATAAGTTCTCTCACTGTTTCTTTTCTTAATCCTGCATATTGGCAGAATTCATCTATTGTAATAAACTGATGTTCCTCCTTCCCAAGTTTCTGTTTGATTCGTTGGATAAGGTCGCGGGAAAAGCGTTCGCTTTTTCCTGTGATTCTTACGATATCTTTCGGGTAGATGCAGAGTCTTTGAGGTGGTCGTTTCATACTCTATCCTTGCTTTTGGTTAGGAGTTGCTATACTGATTATGCGGTGACTCTGCAAATGTAAAATAATTCTTTTTCTTCCTCAAATGGAAACTTATTCCCTATTCGGCAAAAACGGTCTGTATCGGCACGCAAACTTGTTTTGAATCTACATTTTATGAAATTTTGTCTCGTGAATTCACCAAGGTTTGAGAGAATGAACATTATCATTCTAAAATTAATTTTTAAAAATTTAAACAATGGCAAGACAAAGAAGTATTATAAAATTGGACGGAACAATTGGAGGAATTACCTTCTACAAATCCAAAGATGGTTATTTAGCCAGAGAGAAAGGGGGAATCCCTGCAGAGAGAATCAGAACTGATCCTGCGTTCCAAAGAACCAGAGAAAACGGTGCTGAATTCGGGCGTGCAGGGAAAGCCGGGAAAGTTCTACGAAATTCTATCCGACAACTTTTACAAAACGTAAATGATAGCAGAATGGTCAGCCGACTGACCAAAGAAATGGTAAAAGTCATTCAAATGGATGCTACCAATCCGAGAGGTCAAAGAAATGTAATCGATGGCGAAGCAGAACTTTTGCAGGGGTTTGAATTTAATCTGAACGGAAAATTGGGGACTACTCTTTTTGCACCGTTTGCTGTGACCTTGGACAGAGTGACCGGTGATGCAAAAGCAGAAATTGAAGGATTCACACCGGAGGTTTCTATCGCTGCTCCGGGAGGAACTACCCACTTCAAAATTCTTTCCGGTGCGATGGGAATTGACTTTGAAAACCAAGTTTTCGAAGCAAAATTGAGCGAAAGCGTTATTCATCCTTGGGATGGAACTGCGGTTGCTCCACTCACTTTAGAGAATAACCTTACGGCAAATTCAACGCATCCTTTATTTTTTGTGTTGGGTATTGAATTCTATCAGGAAGTGAATGGCGAAAAATATCCGTTGAAAAACGGAGCATTTAATGCGCTGCAGATTGTAAAAGTTGTTGGAACTTAATTTCATTTTCTTCATCATGAAGTTGGAACTATTACGGCAATATTTTCCAAACGGAACGAATGGGGAACTTTTCTTTAATGGTAAAAAAGTCTGCAATACTATTGAGTTGCCTTGGAAAGAAAACCAAAGAAAAGTTTCCTGTGTTTCGGAAGGAGTTTACAGAGTGAGGAAAAGATTCAGTCAAAGATTCAAGTGGCATTTGGAGATTATTAATGTTAAAAACAGGGACCTCATCCTGTTTCATCCTGCCAATAATGCACTGAAAGAATTGAATGGCTGTATTGCGCCCGTAAGTGAAATCTCGGGAGAAGGCAAAGGAATCCGTTCACGGATTGCTTTTGAGAAGTTGAAAGAAATCCTGTTTCCGTATTTGGAGAAAGGGTTTGTAATTGAATTAACCATTAAAAGACCATAGAAATGGGAAAAATAATTGAAAGAATGCGCGAACCGACGCCAAAATTTTTTAAGATTTTGAGAAATGTAGGCTTGGTTCTCACGGCTGTAAGTGGCGTGCTTGCTACAGCTCCCATATCGCTTCCTGCGGTTGTTGTTACGGTTGCAGGATATCTGACCGTTGCAGGCGGAATTGCGAGCGCGGTAAGTCAGGCAGCGGTTTATCGGGACGAGTAAGTGTATGAATGTTGTGGATAACTCCACGAAAGCGAGCACGGCTTTCGGCACATTAATCACTATATTTGCGAATATCAGTCACAATGATTTACTGAAAACAATGATTCTTGCGGCAGTTGGTGGCGCTTCAAGTTTTTTGGCAACGCTGTTGGTGAAATTTTTGATTTGCAAAATAAAAAATATTCGTTCCAAATAAAAGTTGTGGTGACTTGGGAACAAAAAAGGCCTTCCGATTTCGGAAGGCTTTTGGTTTTATTTACAAATTTGGCTATTTCTTAGGGTTTTTGGGTGGTTTTAACTTGGGATTATTACCCGGTGTAGATTTGTTGTCACGCTGACGTTGGTCAGGTTCTCCGGTTGATTTTGCAATTCTTTTAGGTCCTGTTTTTAGTGCCATGATTTTAAAATTTTGTGTTTGATTGTAAACAAATTTAATGAAATAAAATTGAATAAAATTGCCTTCGGGTTTCGGAAGGCTTTTGCTGTTAAACTATATTGATAAATAATACTTTCTGACTAGAGAATCTCGCAACTGCTGCAGGAGTTCCATTTGTTTGAGTGTTTTCTGCTCCAATTCCCAAGTGGATTTGATTTTCTGAACCATTTCGGGCGTTTTGCAGGACTTTTCAAAGGCGGGTTGGATGAAGTTTCGCATCAGGGTTTTCAGGTCGCAAAGGCGAAGCATTTCGATGACGCTTCCGCAAAGGTGCGGATGGAAAAAACCATGTTTCCAAAAGGCGTAAAAAGTCCAATAATACGATTCGAGTTCTTCCGTACTGCGGACATAAATAATGTGGCAGTTCGGGCAGGGTTCTAGCATTGGTTTTCCTGCATTTCTTCCTCTAGATAGGATGTAAAGCGCCGTTTTCGGGGCGGGACTGTGCACTGAGTAGGTGCGTACTTTGTGTGTAAGCATAATTTTGGTTTAAAAAATTTTGCTTCGCTGAAAATTTTTCAAAAGAAAAAAAAGAAAAAAAAGAAAGTGCACCACCCTCGTGGAAGGAAAATGCGATGCAATATTTTTTTGCAAAAAAGATGGACGTACTATTTTTCACGGCTATCTTTTTTGCAAAAAACCCTTTAGGGCTTGATATTGTCAGCGCATTTTCCTGACTACAGAACTTTACTTTCTTTTTTTTTATTTTTTCTTGTCCGAAAACTTCTATGTTATGGGCTAAAAAAATGGTCTTTCTTACTGATAATTGCTTATAATGCGGACACTCAAAGCGTTGGGAAGAAATGGAAAAGACAGCTGTATGACGGCGCGACAGAACCTATAATTAATAGATAAATCCTGTTGCACCGGCATACTGCTGTGCGCGGTGACGGAAGTGTATAGACAGCAGAGAAAAAAGGTTGTCCAGCAACCGTAAAGTGAATGACGGCTATATACTGGAGGAACTTGGGAGGCGGTGGGAAAAAATCTTCTATAAAATGTCGAAACTTTCAACTTTGACTGCACTCAAAAGCGAGGAAAAGCGATGGAAAAGACAGGTGCATAGTGCTGTGAAGACTTGGAACAGTGCTATGCTCCTGTGCGCCGTGGTGTTTTTGTATGGACGGCTCGTCCGTGCATATAAAAACACCACTTGGGAAAGCGATGGCAAAACGGGGTAAACACTTCGCAGAAAAATGGTGCTTGACAAAACAGTCAACTTGCTGTAATTTTTCAACCGAAGGAATGCATGTAACAGCGGTGGGAAAGACAGCGGTATGTAGGGTGGAAAGAAAATGCTTTTGCCTGGCGTTTTCAGCACGCGCCATAAACACACTGAAAACCTTTGCCTATGAAACGCAAGTGTTTGTGGTGTGTGCTGAAAATTTTGCGGAGGGGAAAGCAATTTTGCGAATATGCTTGTTGATTTATGCTATGGAATTCGCGAAATGCGTAAAGCATTTTCTTCCGCCTGTAATATTGCTGTGCGCGAGATCCTTCGACGGGGCTCAGGACAGGCTCACTTAATACACGGCTTGTCCGTGTATTGAGTGGAGGAACGTGGGATATCCCGAAACTCTCTGCACCATTTTTCTGCATCCTTTGAAAGGGTTGGGTTCTTCGACTTCGCTCAGAATGACAGTCCTACGCTTTTTCGATTGGGGAACTGACCTTGTAAATTATAACTGCACCGGCGGTTGGAAGGCGGCGGCGCAACATAATCTCAAATTATAGGCACCGGTGGATTTTGCTAGTAACGGAGCCTGCGGAGTGGAAGGCAACGTTTTGCGCTGGGGTGTGCGTATAATTTCGATTATGTAACTTGCTGTGGCAGAGCGGGGATATTGAGTTAGGGCTTTTTTCTGATAGTAAGTAAATCAGCAACGTTAAATGGAATTAACTTTCGTCTCATTTCAGATTTTTCTTTAAAAACTCTTCCAATTTGATATGTTTTTTCAATATAATCCGTGGATTCGATTTTTATTATAGAATCTCCCTTTTTATTATAGGTCAGCAATTTTAATTTATAACAGTTTTTATTATTAAAAACTTCTGACAAAAGGGTTTTATCTGATAATCCACAGGAATGACCTGCAACATATACTTCAAATGTATCTGAATTAACAAAATCAATAAAATTTTGATAATTGTGAGTTCTCGAATATCGATATGTTTTTACAAATCTCAAACACTCATCATATTTTTCAAGAGTAGCATAATTTGTTTCTTCTTCATCCCCATAACCAAAAATAATAGGATTTTCTTCATCATCAATTTTTCCGTGAATATTCATGATTTTTGTTTCAGGAATAATTTTTTGAATGCTGTCCAAGTAGTCAGATATTGTGATTGTGTAATTAAAATTCAGGATCAATATTTTTGCTGGTTTAAGTTTTGAGGTATGCTTACCTAACGCTCTGATTTGTTCTTCAGGAAGATTAGCAATTTCAGTTAGTTTATCCACCAGGTAAGATTTGAAAAAACTATCACAATCGTCATCAACAAATTTTTTCTCAATTTTCCTTAAATAATCTTGAAGCAATTGCTGAAGATATTTGAATTGCTCATTTAATTCTGAAATTTTGTCTAGTTTGTTTTCCGAAGATAATTTACACAATAGCAAATAATATTCATTTTCTACATCTACCCAATTATAATCATCGCATTTCTTAATAAGAATTTTTATAAGTTCGCTTTTATTTTGAAAAATAAATTCATATTTGTGTGCAGTAACATATTCATTGAAGAAATTTCTCGTTTGGAAAGTTGGACCGTCAATGTATTTTGCGAAATTAGCTATTGGCCAATTATCAAAATCTAAACCTGGATTTGCATACTCATAAATATTAGGGTTTACTTTTACCAATACTAAATCATCTTCATAAGCACCATTCTGCTTCGCTTGTTTGAAAACGTTTTTTAAGTAGTCCAATATAAAATCACGGTAAGATGTTTTCATACCGTGCGCTAAATCAAAGCCGTTTCCTATAAGTATAAGTCTATTCATTCAAATTTTATTATATCAGATTAAAACTTCATATTTATCATTAAAAAATTTATCTAATTCAATCTCATCATTTTCTGTAAGTATGAATCTTTTTTCTTCTTCATTCAACTCACAAATTCCAAAATTTTTAATGTAATTTCCGTTTAGAGAATAATAACCCGCAGAATATGGTTTGCTCGTATTTTCAATATAAAACCAAAAAACTTTTGACCTCATTAATTTTTGAATAATTATCATTTCATCCTCTTCATGGCCAACAATTGCCTGACCATTATAAAACATCAGATTTTCGTCAAAACTCGTGTGGAAATTTGGAGCTTTATCAGAATATTTTGGGAAAAATAATTTATTTGAAACTTTTTCTAATGACTGAGTTCTACCGAATGAAAACCAAGGTTCATAATTCCCATTACCTTTATCTCTTGTTGCTAAAGTTTCTTTTTTATGGGTGAAATAATCGTATGCTCTTGGAAACATCTCTCTAATGTAATCTTCAGAAAATGCCTTAGGCTTGATATTATCATCATAAGGAAAAATAACTTTCTCTTTAACACTCTCAAAGTCTATATTCCGACTTAATTTATTTGAATTTAAAACATCCCTGCAAATACCTTTTTCAATTTCGAATAACTGGCCGTTCTGAAGATGATAAAAATTTTCATCTTCACCTACAGGACGAAAAATGTAAATATCATTTTTTAGGGTTGCAATACCGTGTCTTGTTTTATATTTTTCACCGAATGGCTCTCCTACTGATTCTATTTTAGAAATTATATCGTTGTGATGTAAATTCCAACCTTTTTTAGAATCAAGAATCGTATAATTTAATTGAGTAAAATCATCATCCCCTGCAGGAAATTCTTTTTTCTCTGATTTATAATATTCAATATACTCCTGTTCTGTTTTTTCAATAAAACAAATACAAGTATATGTGCTTTTGGATTTAAAAATTTGATTAATCCCAAAATCTATAATTTTGATTTTTGCTTGATGATTATTGAAATATTCTCTTAATGCACGACCATTTAAACTTTTGAAAAATGAATTCATCGTTATATAGCCAAGTATTCCGTTTGTATTTAATGCCTCAAAACCAATTTGAAAAAAAGGAATATATAAATCCGGATTACCTGTACCGCACACTTCCCAATTTTGTAAATTTTCTCTTACTGACTTTTCAAGGTTTCTTACACGCACATACGGTGGATTTCCAACAATAATCTGAAACCCCAGAAAATCCTCAATTTTTTCTTCCCAATTGAATATCAATGCATCTCCGGTGTGTAAATTGAAATCAAATCTTTCTATATCTTCTCCTTCGGAAACAGCATATAGTGAAAGCAACAACTTGCTTCTAGTAATCGAATATTCCTGGATATCAAGACCAAAAATGTTTTCATTAAAAATATCAAAGAATGACCTCTGTGTTTGCTCACGAAGTTCTTTAACGGCTGACAATAGAAAGCCACTACAACCACAAGAAATATCCGCTATTCTTGCATTATATAAGTTATCACATTTTCTTAAAGTCTCTGAAACAATGTATTCTCTGATTTCTTTTGGTGTGTAAATTGCGCCTGTTACAATTCTGTCTTCGGGAGATATGACAAATTCAAAGAGTTCTATAAGGTTTTCAAAAGAAAAAGCTACGTATTGCTTTTTTAGAAAAATAATAAACTCTTTTAGAATTTCATATTCATCAGGTTGACCTTTATTGATCAGATAGCTTAATAAAAATTTATTATTATTTACTGTGACATTCAATAATTCAATGTACGCAGATATTATTAACCTATCGACATCTTTAGGTAGTAATAATTTATCCTTAAAAAATTTATTAATTGAAACACTCATTATAGATTACCTAATAATTTAGTATATTTTCTATATTTTCTATAGAAGTCCAAAATAAGATCTTTTAGGTCACTAGTTAATGTTTCGTCAGTGGTGCTTTTCAAAATGATTTCAGATTCTTCAATTATTTTGTCCAACTCCTCTAGATTCCATATAAATTCATGTTGTGGTTTGTATAGCTTTAATTCTTTATACATCCAGGTTCCTAAAGAAGTAATTGCTTTTATTTGACCATTATTCAATCTATCAAATTGTAAATTATAATTATCGTCACAAGGATCAATAAAGCCTATGTCATTTTCATTATGTAAATTTTCATCATTGGTTGGCCATTTATTATTTTTAGAATTATTACAAGACTTACAAGCGTAAACCAAGTTACTATAATCAGTTTCTGATTTTATTGTTAAGAAAGTCTTTTTATCTTTTTTTCTGGGAATAAAATGATCAATTTCAAATGAGGCAAATCGCCATACATAAATGTCATTACAATAACCACATCTTTCTTTAAAGTCATTTTTTAAATCTGACCTGTGGTTTTTATAGTCTGAAACTTTACGAGTAATATTTTGTCTTTTAGGCGTGAAATCTCGAAACATTATTTCTTATTAATTTTTTTTAATTGTTCTAAGATATCTTTAGCCTCTGAAACAAACTCATGCAATTTTGTAATCGATTCTTTTTGCGCTAAGTTGGTAGGTAAACCTTTCCCCTCTGGCTCTAACTCGTCCAGCAAGATAAAAAGCTTAGATAACTCTTCTTCTTCCATACTGTCTAAACCTTCTTTTTGTCTTTTAGTAATTAAATTTTCAATTTTAGAATGGGTATCTTGAATTTTTGTATAGTAATTATCAATATTACTTTTCATTTTCGTCTTAAATAATAATAGTTCATCTTCACTTTCGCCATCTAAAATATTTTTACCATAAATTATGTGAACATCATCCATATGATTTATGGCTTGAGGCTCATGAGCTGTCAACATTATTATTGGGAAATGTGGCTTATATGCACGTACAGCATCAACAATAATATTACCGTTAAAAGAAACATCTCCTTCCTCCTCTAATAGATAGTCGGTTACTATCGCATCTAATTCATCATCTTTAAGTATGCTTAGAATTTCATCAATAGAACAGTTACTTTCAACTTTTATTTTCATTATATCATACTCGTCCTTGAAGGTTTGATAAAATGTATTTATCCAAAATGGACTTTCATCTATATATGCTATTTTATATTTCATTTTCTAGTCTTAAAATTAATTTTGATTGACAAACCGTTTTGCGAATTTAATATTGAAATTGAGGAATCATTATGTTCTTCAATTATTGATTTAACTATATACAAACCGAGACCGGTTCCAACAACATTTCCTTTTTTGTCCTTTCGCGATGATTCATTTAAATTAAAAATTTCTTCTGGATTATTAATGTATTGCGAATCCAACCCTTTTCCATTATCACTAAAAATGATTTCAATTCTATCATCAATTTTTTTCCAGCTAATTACAATTTTTTTAGAATCTTTATTGAATCCGTATAGGGCATTGATAGAATTAGATAATAGATTATTGAAAATTGAGTCCATATCAACTTCAAATGCACGAATAACACATTCATTTTTTTTATCGCCTATTAATTCTAAATCAATTTTCCTTTGTTGTAATGCTTTAAACCAAGTTGATTTAAATCGTGAAAAATAATCCTCAAAATTAAGATTTGTCCTCTCTCTTTTATCGCGCTTTAAAGTATTTAGTGAATAATCTAGCCAATGTTTTAATTTAGTGTCTTCTTCTTGCATCAGACGAATCATATAAAAAGGATTATCATCAATATCCAAATGAGATAACTCATTTTCGTCTATATGATTTTTCAATTCCCTAAGTAAAAATTGAGTCCGTGGAATCAATCTTGATTGAAGACTCTTAACCTCATGCGCAAAGGATGAAATTATCAATCCCACACTTGCCAAACTGCGCAACAACCTAATTTCATTATCCTTTTCTTCATTTTCTCGCGTTAATATTTGAATGCCATCAGCTAAAACTTTCTCTCTGTCTGTATAAGATGATTGAGATTGGGAATTATTTTGAGTTGAATTTGCTTCTTCTTCGTCGTTTATAGATTCAGCTTCTTCTTGTGCTTTTCTTTTGGCTTCCTCTTCTGCATTTTTCCTCTTATAGAACTCAGATAAATTATACATAATTGTATTTCTATCTTTTTCAAAAAAAGAAATAATTTCAATAATTACATTTTTGAATAATTCAAATACATCATTTTCAATTAATCCTTCTCTACCAGATTTATCTTGAAAACTTTCATTAAAAAGTCGTGATATATTTATAGTACCAGCAATTTGATTTGGTCTAATTCTATATCCTCCCAATTTTTGACCTGCTCCACCGGGACTTTCAGCTTGTCTGGCTCCCAACTTTAACCAGTCCTCTCCATTTTCACCATATGGCCTTATACGAAAATCATCCCTAAAAATTTTTACACCTCCAAATTTTTTCAACCATGATTTACGATTACTACTGTTAAAAGTCTTATATGGGTATTTTTTTCTATCACCATCTACCTTATCATCTGATATGGTATTTTTCAGAAAGTAAAAAGTGAAATCAAATTTACCTATCTTACTAATTAAGTTTCTATCAACGTTTTTTGAAAGAACTTCATCTAAACGTTTGTCTAAAATTGTAATTGGGCTGGAAACAAAATCAACTAAACGATAAGGTGCATTTTGCATGGCACCATTTTCGAAAACCTCTAAATATTTATTAGCCAATAAATCAACATCTAATTCATTTCTTACGATTTTGATTTTTAATTTTCCATCATTTTCTTTATTATAGTTAGCGATAACTTTGTAGTCAAAATCATCATAATACGCTGTGTTTACCTTACCAAACTCATTAGGGTTTTCAAGCGAAAATAAATGAATTGCGAAATCTGGTTGTTCCCTTGGTGGCAATAACATTTCCAGATTACCAAACAAACGATTCAACTGTTCATAATCCCACGTATCGTTAAGCTCAGAAATTTCAATAATTGTACCTGTGTCAAAATTCAAATCATTTACAATTTCCATTACATTATGAAAATTTCCAAATTTGCCTCGCAACTCGTTTTTTAGACTTAACTTATCAATTTCTATTAGAACTGCCTCTACATCAGATACCACTGCCGAAGGTTTATCAAATTCGTGCCAATCCACCATCCATTCATACCCACGCTGATTACCTTTTGAAACTGTTTGCATATTTGTGAATAAACCTAACCGGTTTAATGCAAATCTACCAATGCCTTTTGCTCCAGTTTTTATTCTACCATTTTCAGTTGTATGTTTGTAAAGTTTGTTTGAAGTTCCAATAGTCATCCACTGATTGGTAATAACTTCGGAAGTCATTCCATCTCCATTATCAATAATGTAAATTTTGCTGTTTGACTTATCTCTTTCTAATAAAACTTTCCCATTTTCATCATATAGCAAATTATTTTCTTGATCAACAACCGGTTTTTCTTTTAAATCAAAAATCAAAACACAATCTTTTGAATCAGCATCATAAGTGTTTTTTACTAATTCGATTATTGCACCTTCTTCTGTGGAAAAATTTTCCATCCCTATCAGTTTAGCAGTCCTTGCTGATACTTTAAAGGGAATTTTTACTGAATTATTAGTCATTGAATAAAGAAGTTAATTTAACATCAAGCTTTTCTGCAATTTGAACGAATGTTTTTAAAGGTGGCTGGATTTCATTAGTACACCAACGAGAAATTGTTGCTTCATTTTTGCCCAATTGTTCTGCTAACCATTTGCTACTTACATTTTTTCTGCAAGTATTACTTTTAGTCTATTAATTGCTTTTTTGCTCATATAATTTGCATATTGTGTAAAGATATTGATATTTTTGTTATTTCCTCTTATCTGTTGATAACTCATCATACCCAAACAAATTAAACATTTCTCTCATTCTTGAACGAAGACGGTTACCGTATTGGGATTCAATTTCGGTAGCGGAGAGATTGGTCGTGAGGTGGGTGATGATTCCTTTTTCTACAAAAAGATCATAGCGTGTCAAAAGAATTTCTGCCATAACATTGCAGTCGTTGCCGAAATATTTGGAAGTAGTTTCAGTACCAAGATCGTCGAAGCAATAGGACTTTGGGGTTCTGATGTCGTGACTAAAGTTGCCGTTGGAATATTTTTCTAAAATTTCATAACCAGACTGCATAAACTCTGACACAATATGACGGGTTGAAACAATACCATATTTTGATGCCGAAAAATTGCAAGATCTCAAAATTTTAAATAATGTTGTTTTCCCACAACCGATTGGTCCTGATAACAAAATCCCTTTGTTGAGGTCAAAATTCATTTCTTTAGCAATCAAATCATCTTTTAGCATCCAAGCAATGATGGCGAAAATAATCCCTTTTTCGGATTCTGAAATAATATATTCTTTGCCGATGAATTTTGATGCTTTTCTTCGGAACCAAGGAATGATTTTGTTGTAATCATAACGGCTCTCGATAACTTTTTCCGGTAGTTGCATTGAGATTGGTGGATTTAGTTGTGGTGAGATTTTTCGTTGAGTTCTGAATAGCAGATTGCTTCGCTTCGCTTGCAATGACATTAAATTTTTTGGAATTCAGCAACCAGTTTCTTGCGGCTGCCTGCCAGTTTTTCATTTTGGATTTTCCGCCGACTAACCAGCCGTTGCTTTCGTAATGATTAAAGAATTTTTCGGCTTCTTCGGATGGTGCCTCTTTTTCTGCGAAATACATTTTGATTTCGGAAATGTGAGGTCTTTTAAAACGAGATTCTTCGACTGTTCCGCTTTGCTCCACGCTCAGAATGACACCGTTTGAGATTACTTTCTCTTCCTGTTCAAAAAGTGAATCAGTCTCGGGTGGGGTTACAATAGTTTTATTGTTTACTATGTTTGTATTGTTTATAGAAGGTATTAATGCTTGTCTATTACCTGTTTCGATTTTGATACGAGAGTTGTTCATTTCTTGTTTAATGGTTGTACGTTTTTTAGTATTCCTTTTGTTCAGATTCTGAACATCTGAATTTTCAAAATTGTAGAGGTTTACCAGACTGCCTTTGTATGGATTAAAGGATGGAATGTATTCGATATAACCAAAGTTTTGAAGTTCTTTGATGCATTTGTGATAAGTTCCTAAGGCTGAGATTTTGCTTAACCTCATCATCTCGTTTCGGGAAATGCTAATCGGGTTTTGGAAATGGTTGATATTCCAGAACTGAAATAATGCTAAATACAAACTGATATGTGTTGGGTTCAGGCGTTCGTCTTGTTGGATTTTGTCGTAGAAGCCTGTGAGGTGGCGGATGTAGTTCATAGTGGTTGATGGTTGTCGGTTAATGGTTGATAGACTCTTCGACAGGCTCAGAGTGACAGATTGCTTCGTAGTCGTTCCTCCTTCTCGCAACGACATTATTTTTCTTTGAAAAGTTTTTCAATGTCCTGATAGTTGTAGTAGATTGTTCCGCCAACTTTGGAGTATCGTAATGTTCCATTTATACGGAGGTTTTGTAATGTTCCGGAGGATATTTTCAAGAGTGCTTTGGCTTCTGAAGAGCGAAGCCACAGTTTTTGTTCTGAAGTTTTGATATGAAATAGGTTCTTAATCTCTTCCAATAATTCTGTTTTGAATTCCTGAAGATCTTCTTTGTTGATGATGCTGACTGCCATAATTTTAGTTTTAAGATTATGGTTTCAAAATTGTATGTTTTGGATGAAACTTTTTCAGAAGGGTTACCGAAGTTCTGAAAGATTTTTATTGAAAAAAATATAAAATCTATTATTTACAGTAATTCATCAGCATCGTCCATTTTTCTTGTAAGCACTTCTTTCAGAAAATCCAGAAATTTTGTTCTTGCATTTTTTCTTTCCCTCAATTCGAGGAAGCTGCGATGGTATTGTCCAAGATCTACATTAAACATTTTCTCAAACAAATCTACCGTTGCATTAAGTTCCAATTGTCCGTGGTTAAGAACTCCTGCAGCATTTAAAGCATATAGTAATTCTATGAGAGAAACTTTTGTTCCTGTCCAATATACTACAGATTTTGGCAGAACTTCTGACTGACTTCTGTTTTCTTTTCTGTCCAGGTTAAAAAGCTGGTCTTCTAAGTACACCTGAATGAGGTCGTTCGCCAGAATTTTTGCCACTTTGAAGTCGTGGGAAGTACAAAAGTCCAAATCTGCTTCGAAATAGAAACTATCTAAACTCTTTTTAATATCAAATGTTCCGCGGAGAAAATATTTGTAGTCAAGATAAGTGCTGCCTGTTCTGTAGTATTTGTAGAAATCGAGATTATTATCAAAAAAACGTTTAAGCTTTACGAGTTCGTTATTATAGTATTTTTTAACTATTCTTACTCCTCCGTATGGTTTTTTGGTTTCTATTTTATAAATGGAATTGTAGTAAATTCTTTTGGAATTGAATTGTGGTTTTATTTCTTTGAAAAATAAAATCTTTTCCTTTTGTGATTTGAAATTATATTTAGAAATCAGTTTTTTAAGTTTATTTATGGATTCTATACATATCTCTAGAGCTTTTTCGCTTTTATTAACCAAATTATCAGTCTCCAAATCTATAAAATGGAGTTGCTCATTAAGATTATTCAGTAATGTATAAGTTCGATTTATCATTTATTATTTAATTAAAAAAGGAGGCTTAGCTAGCCTCCTCATATTAAACCAAAAATATTTTTTACCATTCGGCTCTCATAGTAGAATCCATAAAACACTGGGATATGCTAACATCTTTAATAATTTCGTTATACAATCTCATCATAAAAAATCAATTTTCTGCAACTAAAATATAATAAAATACCATTAACAGAAAACAGAAGCGATACTTCCCATTTCTCACAAATACAACTTTTAGATTTATCAAAAGTCATTTCAGTTATTGTCCGAGTTTAAGTATCTGAATGTCCATTTATCTAAAATTATTTTTGTTCTAAGAATGAATAATCTTTTTTAATTTTTTTTCAATTTCATTAATTTCCTCATTAGAAAAATGTGTAATATCAAAATATTTCATAATTTTTTTTCCAGAGCTTGTTACAAAATATATCATAAGAAATTTTCTTAAAAATCCTTTTTCTAATTTGTATGAATAGATTAAATCTTTAGGTATTTCAAAACAATCTACCTTACTTTTAATATTATAAAAAAAAGTGAAACTTTTAATAATTAATACCTCTCCTGAACTGTCATATTCTATAACATTGGTTCCTCTTATCAGTAATAAAAATAAACTGATAGCTATAATAACCAATATCAATTTAGATTGCCACATTATTAACCAATTTGTCACATAACTTAAAAATAAAAAAAAGATGAGCGTAAATATCAGTATATTTATCAACAAAAAAGATAGTTTTGCATTTGCGAGATTATTCATTTTCATCCTATATTATTTTAAAATAAAATAGAGCCTCTCCTGATCAATTAATTTTATGCATTTACTTGATTACAAAAATGAGAGACTCTATAAAAGCAGAATTAATCCTGCTTTTTGTGTAGAGAAGATTAATTTTCTCTACTCAGGTTTCCAGAAACTCCATACTTTACCATTATATACGGCCAGCTGACGGGAAACGGAATCATATACTATCATCCCCGCAGCAGGTTTCATAATATTTAGATGCGGGCTTGCTACTTTTGGTAAAATCATTGCTTTATCAGAATCTGAAAGCACTAAAATTCCCGGTGTAGTATTGGTAGCTCCGTCGGCACCAATTACGACTTTTGCACCTGGCTGATCCGTTTTTGTATCCTGAATGGAAGTATCCGCATCTCCGGTTGTATCTATAGAAAGGTCTATCCACTGATTATAAGCCCGTAATTTTACTTTGTGGTCTAAAGTGTCATAAATTAAAGTTCCATCTACTACGCCGGTAGTTGTAACTTTTGCTTCGGATTCTACCCATGGGAGTACAATCCCTCTATTCTCGTTTCCGAATTCTAATGATACGGAAGTATTTGTTATACTGGCTTTTCCAATGGCAACCTGAGAAAAAGCATTTATTGAAAGAAAAACAAGAAATAAACTCAATGTTATTTTTGTTCCCACTTTCGTTTTTACGTAATCTTTGTATTTGTGAATATTTGATTTCATTTTTTAAATTTTAATTATTAAAAACAGGGAGAGACATTATACTTCTCTCCCAATTATCAATTATTATCCGGGCAACCCTGAACATTATAGCACTTCCAACCAAAAGTAGCACCGTTATCTGTTGAAGTGTAAATTTTCAGACAGTCTGCTTCTTCATCATATACCATCATACCTTCCACTGCATTAGGTATAGCATTTACTTTAGCTGTGGTTGCAATTCTATTTACTACGAAACCTTTAGTTTTTGCTTCCAAAACGGTCCATGCTCCCTTTCTTATCATTGGCCAGTTATCATTATTAGCATCTGCCCGTCCCAAAGCTGTAATACCATGATTGGTATCCAAAACGGAACCTCCGGTAGTTACCCCTGGTTTATAACAAGACATCTGAAGTAAAACTCCGTTAGATGCTGAGCAAACACAGTTGTTATCCATTGAAATTATTGCATACACTTTTCCTGAACTACAGCTTACTCCTGATGCAGGTGTAAAGTTGTAAGTATATGTAGCATTAGAACCAGCAGGTATTGCAGTTGGAATATTGGTAGTTCCCAATATTGTTGTAGTAGGATTACCTGTAACATCCGCGCAATAAAAGGTTAATGTAATCGGATTAGTACTCGTATTGCCAGAGGTATTGCTTATTTTTACCGACCCAGAGAATATGCCTCCTGATATAATACCTGTAAGATTATCAATACTATAAACTGGCTTTTCAACATTGAATGTAAAATCCTTGTTGCCTACTTGAACATAAATATCCGTACAAGTTCCTCCTGGGGCAGAAGCACATGGATAATTACCCATTTTTTCTCGTGCTAATAAATTGATAGTATAATTTCCGCAAGAAACAGTTGACTGAGCAATATCAAAACTATAATCTATTTGTTGACCTGTTGTCATTCCTGCTGGAATGGTAAAATCAGCATATTTCTCTCCTGTTACTGCATCTGTACCATATCCTATTAAAGTAACAGGATAATTTGGATTAGAAACTAAATTTAAAGTATTAGCAAAATTAAAACCAATTGGCAATGTTATCCTTGTTTGTCCATTTGCACTGGTTTGGGTTGATGTTACTATTTTCTCTGTAACAGAAATTTTTGTTGTAGAAGTACAATTATCTGCAGTTGTAGCAACTATAGCCCAATCTGCTACAAGAAAAGATGCATTTCCTCCTGCTAGTGACAATGTGGAAGATGAAATAGTAGTGCCATTTCCTGTAGAATCTGATTGACAGGTATTTTTACCATTAATTGTTAACAGAAGATTTGATCCAGAAGTATAATTACAATCTGTTTTTAATTGGAATTTAATATCCATCATTCTTATATCACTATTTCCTCCATCTGTTAATGTACCAGGCAAACCATCAGTTGGGAACTGTGGATGTGTCATTAAATCGAGTAACACCACATTTCCAGAAACCGATGTAGAGACTGGGAACCAATTTCCGGAAGCTAATGGATATTCTACAGAAACTGAATTTGAAACCAAGCTCATACCTGTAGGTAGTTTTACACTCAGTTTATCCTGAATTGTATTTCCTGCCCCTGCTGAAATGAATCTATAGGTATAATCCAGAGGATCACATAATACAGAAACTGGTGAAGCCGGCTCAGAAATTTTACTTAGCTGAATAGTTGATAATTGTGGGTTAAATGTAAGGTTACCAATCTGCTTACCACAAGTATAAGTAGATGGATCTGTAGGATAGTCTGAACAATTCCAACCCGCCCAAACAGGAAAAGTAGTAGCAGTACAAGATGTATAGGTAAAATCTATTCGATAATCTGTTGTTGCTCCTGATGCCAAACCTGATGCAGAAATTTTAAACCATTGTCCGCCTGAATAACTAATAGGTGTTAAAACTGTATTAGTAGCTAAATCTATAACCTGACTAACATTAACGCCAGTAGTATTGGGGATTGCTAACCATACATATGGTGCAGGTGAAGTTCCAGTAGAAGCCAAACGAACCGTGAAACTTTCCGTAGGTTTTATTGCCTGAATATTACCGGATAAATTAGTAATGCTAATCGCAGGCTTAGTATTTGTAGCATAACTTATATTAGAATTTTTAGTTGCAGTAGTTGTTGGAGGATTAGGCAATTCTTTATAATGATAATAATAAGGAATATATTCAATTGTTCCGGTATAAGTTGTACTTGCTGGTGCTGCACAATTAGGAACCACATTAACATAAATAGTAAAAGCATAATTATTTGTAACTGTAATATTGGATGTCTTGGCTGGTAAATCTACAGAATAGGTACTTCCACTCACTAATACGGGAGTTAATGATGTGCTAGCAAAAGCAGCATCATAACCTACCCATGTCACACTTTTAAGATCATAACCCGTAGGAATTGTGAAAGTAAATTTAGTAGCCAAAAGCCCAGGTCTTGTTTCATATAAAAACTTTGTACCTGCAGCATCAAAACGATAACCAATATAATGTGTCCCATTACCAAAACTACCTGGTGTACAACTAGAAAAAGTTGGACTATTTTGTGCATCTATCCACTGCGGTGCTACCAAATACATTTCAGGGACTAGACTGTTACATGAGCTTTCTGTTCCAGAAGGTGTTATATTATAAAAATATAATTTTTCACCAGTTTGGATATCATGATTTGGAAAATTATTGCTACTTACTGTATAGTGTGAAACTGTTTCTATTACATCACCTTCCTGAATTCCGCTTGTTAATAGATCAGAAAGGTTCCAACGGATAACTTGTTTTGTGGTAGTCGTTCCCGTAGTAAGGTAGGTGGTAATATTTTTAGTATAATAAACTGTTCCATTTCTTTTTACTACCACATCTATACTTTTGGGTGTAAGTTTATCATCAGTTCCTACAAGTTTATTGACACCAAAATACATATATAATCCTCCACTTCCAGTAATATTTCCATAAGTTGCACTAGCAGTTACATCAATTTCATCTAAATATAATGCTTTTGAAAGATCGTAAGATGAGATTGCTGAACGAGATTGTCTAGTACTTAAAGTATTATCCGTCCAACCTAATGAGTTATCTGCACGTTCTATTTTAAAATTAATAATAGATGGTCCTCCATTAGCACAAGGTGCAGGACACATAGCATTAGCAATAGAAAGATTTCCACAAAAAACTTTATCATTACAAATACAGTTATTAACAATGTCGTCTATTCGTCTTAATGTATAAGGAATGTTTACCGGTCCACTTACTCCACAATTGTACACTAAGTCTATTTCAATCCAGCCCATATTTTGAGTAGTTGGAGTAATTGTAAGTATATTTCCATTCTGTGTATAAGTTAATGAAGTTCCAGCATTAGATGCATTATCAGGATATTGCCCTGCTCTCCACTTTATATTTCCTGTACCAGAGACATTAACCCCCGCAGGAAGTGTAATTTCATATAAATATCTCGTATTTGTAGTATCAAAAGGGTTTGCTAAAGGATAATAATAAGCAACAGAAAATCTTGCTCTAAAAGGTGTCCCTCCAAAAATATTAGAAGGAGCATAAGATTTTTCTGCTAAACCCATTGTTTGTTGGGTGTAATTAGTTGCTACTATTTTCATAGATGAAGTAAGCATTGTGCTTGCATCACACATTACAGTATATTGCATATCTACACCAGAATCAGATATATTACTCCAATTTTGCGGACAAGTAAACGCATTGCAGTTTACTTTGGTTGCAATATCAATATTAACAGTTTTACCTGCTGGAAGATCATCATAAAAGCCATCTCCATCTAAATCATCTAAACCAACTCCAACCCCATCAGGATCACTTGTAAATAAATCTTTTACATCAATTGATGCTATTGCGTTACTAACCGTACCATTCACTACAGTTAATCCAGTTTGAGAGCCAATAGTTCCACTTATAAATTGTATAAAATTTCTGTTAATACGACTACTTGTCAAAGTTATTCCATTATTAGAACCTCCCCATCTAAACTTTACATTATACATTCCCGAAGCACTTGCGTTGCCTGTGCCACCGTTGGTAAAGGTATATCGGCTCGTCCAAGGGGTGCAAGAGTTTACAAAACCAACTCTTACCCCAGTTGCCGCAGTAAGATTTGCCACACCAGTTGCCATAGAAACCGTAGCACTACCCGTTACGGTTTGGCACCAGTTAGTAGGAGAAGAATCCGTACCCCACCCTGCGTTATAAGTAGTTGTAGCATTACAAATATTAATTTTGTAGGTTTCTCTAATAACAATATTTTCCGCTTGGCATAAATCTCCTCCAGGTAGAGCTGTGCTTGGTATTGTATAATAATATGTTGTACCAGAAGCTGAAGTCTGGTTTAAGGTAATTGGAGTAGAAAGCGTAATCCCATTTTGAGAAATGACTTCAAATTTTATAGGTGTAATACCATTTGAAGGATAATTTACCAAAAAATAAGCTTGGGTTGCACAACCATTCCCACCATTACTTATAGTAAATGTGCGAGTGTAGTTTGTGCCCAAAACTGCATTGCTTTGTGGAGAAGGTTGCGAAAAGCTGAATACAGCATATTTCATACTATAGGTGGGAGACGTTGCGCTAGAAGTAGTTGCACCAGCGATGGCGCCTGTAACCTTATCGGTAAATGTCGTTCCCCCAATTGCGGCTGTTCTGGCATCACAATTTGCAACTCTCTTAATAGTAAAAATAATTCTATCGCCTACTGCTAGACTACTTGGTCCAATTTTAAATACGGGTGAGTTTGCTGATCCTCCATTTTCAGTAATGGTAAGGCTATTTGTTCCACTAATTTTTGTCACCGAACCAGTAACATATTCAACCCCTGTTGGTAATTGAATCGTTACATCTGCACCAGAAGAAGATGCAGCAGCTACATCTAATTGAACCTGCAATTCTGAAGCTGCTCCTGCAACCGTCAATTCCCTAGGGTTCTGAGTTGGGGCAGCAGAAAAAGCTGGAAAATCAATCAGGAAAGACTGTGCGTTTGCTCCAAAACTAAGAAGGAGAAACATCAACGGCAGAACCCCTGACCATAATTTGTAAATTTTATTTTTTTTCATTATGTGTTTGTTATTCAAATATTAATATTTTCAATAGGGATAGACATTTTCCAAATCAAGATTTTTTTTTGTAAAAAATCCCTATTCTGTCTGAAAAGACAGAAAAAAAAATGTTAATCGCGTAAAGATTTATGTAAAAAATATGGGAGGAGGCCTTACCCTAAAATGTGTATAATACATGTTATCCACATAGATATCCCGACTAAAAAAACTAAGTTGAAAGAAATGATTTTTTTCTGAAAAGGAAATTATTGGATTTTGTTCTATGATAAACTTTAGCTGTGAACTCCCCGAAAGAAGTGCATATTGACCTACACTTTCATTAATAGAAATTTTTTGTTTTTTATAATCTGTTATAACCAGATGGAATATGTTATTGATTTTCGGAATGCGTGCTTTTGCAGAATAAACTTCTTTAAAAAAAGCCTTCTTTTTTCTGTGAATTTTCTGAACTGCAAAGTTGGTTAGATATTTATTTTTCTGTGCGGAAGTTTCACTAAAATCTATTACTTCACTGTTCTCAATCTTTCCGATAAGTACCGCTCCCCCCTTTATATATACAATAGCTTCACATTTGGGAGAAATAGATTCCTGAGAAACATCTAAATAAACATGTTCATCAGAGACATATAATTGTGCACGCAAATTTTCAGAATTACTGCATAAAACTATAGAAATCAGTAAAATGATTTTCAATAATTCTCTGTAAAACTGTAAAGTCAGTTTATAGCTAAAAGTTAAACTTTGCTTCAAATTATATAGTTTTATTAATCAACTAAAAGAACCTTCAATTACCTAACAAAGACAATATATTTTAACATTTGTGTTTTAGAATCAAATTTTTGTCAAAATCAGAAATATAAAAGAAGGCTCTTATAAAATTGAGTACACAAATTTACAGAAAAAATTTCGAAAAACAAAAATTAGTTCAGCATATCAATTAAAACGTTTATAAAAACAACATAACTATTTGATAATAAATAAAATATAATTTTTAAAACATATTATTAAATTTAATATTTACCTTAAATTTTAATAAAAATTTTATGATAAAAATTATATTTGCACACTTTCTGACATTGTTCAGAATATTATTTTAAATATAAAAGCAGAAACGCTTATTCTATCCACGGTAATCTGGTACATTAATATAGAGGAATAGAATAAATGTTCACCTACAATATGCGTGGGCGACACTTATTTATTCCTCTTGGTTTACCAGAACCTCCGTGTGTAATAAAGTGTTTGCTCCACGCTTTTTTGTGAATAAATATAATTACTTCCAGGAGCAGAAGAAAAAATAATTAACTAGTAATGATGGAATCAGAAAATTTATTGGATACTCAATGGCGAAAATTCGGAAAATGCTTTGCTTATTCGGTTTTAGTGGTTTTATTTTTCTACTTATATTTGTATATAAATGTTAAATATGTTTCACATAGACTATTTGCGCTACCTATATACCTTATAATTATAGGGATTACACTTACGGGACACACAATATTTTTGCTTCATCAATCAACTTTTGATTTTCTCAAAATATATAGGTTTATTCTTTTTTTTATTTTTCATCTTTATTACCTACATATGCTTGGTTTTATACATTATGAACCCAACTATTGTTATCTTGTATATTCCAATAACCGCAATGGTGTTATTACTTAGTAATATTAAAATTACTGCATTATTCTCTGTAGCTATAATTATTTTCTGTAATTATTTAGAAGATTTATCAATTTACTTTGGGATTGGTTTACCAAAAAATTTTTATAGTAGTGAAGCAATATCCGTTCAACAATTTTTCTCGATAATAATTTCTGCATATTTTACTTTTTTATTTATGTATTTTTATAGCAAAATGGAAAAGGCAAAAATAGAAATGAAATATAAAAGGAATGGAGTTTTTTTAACCAATTATGAACTGAAGCCAACTGATGATAATAAGGATAAATACCAAAAATTATACGATGCTATAATCGAAGCTTTTAAAAAGGACAAAATATATAGAGATCCGGATTTTAATATTCGCAAATTAGCTGAACTATTAGATACCAATACTACTTACGTCTCAAAAGCTATGAATCTTGATGGTAATAAAAACTTTAATCAGCTAATTAACGAATATAGAATTAACGATGTTGTAAATATGATGAAAAGCGATAACACACGTAAATATACAATACAATATTTATATACACAGGCTGGTTTTTCGCAACAATCCACTTTTAACAAAATTTTTAAAGAGCATACAGGATCAACCCCTAGTGAGTATTTAGAGAAGCTAAAGAATAGCAAGCAGACATTGAAAGAAGAGATTTAATCCCAATAGCTTATATAACTCTGCATTGCATCTTTTTTTGTAACATACTTTTTAAAACCTCCATATCCTCACTCACTTTCTTATCTAAAATTTTTGCATAATGCTGTGTGGTCTTGATACTTTTGTGTCCTAACATTTTGCTAACGCTTTCAATAGGAACGCCATTAGATAAAGTAACAGTAGTGGCAAATGTATGTCTTGCAATGTGAAATGTGAGTTCTTTGGATATTTCACACAAATCTGCAATTTCTTTGAGGTAGGCATTCATTTTCTGATTGCTGAAAACAGGAAGTAGCTTTCCCGAAATAACACACATCGGATGTTTTTCATATTTCTTAATAATATCTTCCGCAATCGGAAGCAAAGGTATATGAGAGGCTATTTTTGTTTTCTGACGAGCGGTAAAAATCCATTTATTGCCGTCAATACCGATTCCGATATTGTCTTTTGTAAGATTCCAAGCATCGATGAATGAAAGTCCAGTATAACAGCTGAAAAGAAATACATCACGAACTAAAACAATTCGCTCTATCTTCAATTCTTTATTCTGCAAACATGATAATTCTTGTTCATCCAAAAATCCTCTGTTAACCTCAACGAATTTGGAACTGTTACCTAAAAAAGGGTCGTGAAGCATCCATTTATTTGCCAAAGATATTCTGATAATTTTACCAAAATTTTTCACATATTTAACCGCAGAGTTGTTGGCACAGGATTTTTCTGTTCTCAGAAAAAACTCAAAGTCATAAATGAAAGCGTGGTCTATTTCTGTAATCTCGATATCCGAAATATTAAACTTCCATTTTAGGAATTCTTTAGTATGGCTCAGATAGGTTTTATATCTCGTTAAATTTCCTTTCGCATATTCTTTTCCCATCAACGCTTCCATTCTGTTATTATGCTCCTGGAAAATAGGAATGAGCATTCGCTTTCTTTCATCAATTCCCAAAAGTATATTTTTAATAGTTTCTCCTGTGACATCTTTTCCGGAATGGATGAGGTCTTTCTGAATTTCGTAGATTCTTGATTTGAGTATATCCAAATAAGTATTAAGCATTCTGGATTCTTCAGATTTGCCTTTCATTTTGTTTTGTTCGGAACTCCATTTATAGGTTTCAACAAATCTTTTGATGCTAAATTCTGTTCTTCTGCTGTCAACAGTTACACGTAAATAAATTGGGGATTTCCCTTGGGATGTTGTTTTTGCTCTCTTGATATAAAAGAGAATTGAAAGCTTTGTGTTCATAGTGGTGACTTATAGGTTAAAAATAATTGTGTTGTTTTTTACCTACAAGATGTTCAATTCGTAAACGCCCTACTGAATGGCTTTAAGAGAGATTTGGTGTCCCATTTTTTTGGAAATTCGGTGTCCTTTTTTCTTAGGGGCACCTCTTTTTTGAGTTTGATTTTTCATTCCAAAAAAATGTCCTAAAATCCAGACTTAAATTCTAAAAAAAATAGGTGTCCCTTTTTTCAAAAAATTTGGAGACCCCGAATTTGACCCCTTATTTTTGAAAATAATTACCGGAATTGCAATTTGAGCAAAAAGAAAAACCCTTTAAATCACAAGATTTAAAGGGTTTTGTAATAATTTGCATTTCTGCTTGCGATCCGGACGGGACTCGAACCCGCGACCTCCGCCGTGACAGGGCGGCATTCTAACCAGCTGAACTACCGGATCAATTTTTTTTGAAAAGTAAATTGTAAAACTTTTGCGATCCGGACGGGACTCGAACCCGCGACCTCCGCCGTGACAGGGCGGCATTCTAACCAGCTGAACTACCGGATCTTCCTCAAGAAATATGGTTTCTTTCTTTTTGGTGAGTGCAAAAATACAACTTTTATCATATCCCACAAATAATTTCCAAAAAAAATGCTCTCCAAAAAAGGAAAGCACTCATTTTCAAGTAAATTATTTTCTATAAATGTGCAGAGAGTTTTTCCGCAATGGTTTCTTTCGGTGCAACTCCTACAATTTTATCAACTACTTCACCATTTTTGAAGATCAAAACTGTGGGAATATTTCTGATGCCATAATCTACAGAAACTTGTTGATTGTTATCCACATCTACTTTTCCAACTACCGCTTTTCCTTCGAAATCTGCCGCTACTTCCTCAATAATCGGTCCCAACATTCTACATGGTCCACACCAAACTGCCCAAAAATCAACCAATACTGGTTTATCTGAATTCAGAACCATCTCCTGAAATGACTGATCTGTAATTTCTAATGCCATTTTTCTATTTTTTAATTATAATTCTTACGCAAATTTACAACTTTCCTGCCAATTTTTAACGCGGTTTATCTATGTTCAAAATTTGTTTTTTCTATTTCAAAGGATGAAGAAATTTCTTTTAAGGCATCCACCAAAACATCAATTTGTTCCGTTGTTGTCAGATGACTGAAAGAAATTCGCAACGGTGTTGAATTCTGCATTTCTTCCTCATCCAGAATCATCATCATGACCATCGATGGTTTTGACGCACCAGATGAACACGCGCTTCCTTGTGAAACTGCTATTCCTTTCATATCCAACTTTAATCCAATCATTGGGTCTTTGAAAGGCAGCAATGCACTTACAAGAGTGTATAAACTTTTATCTTTTTCCGCACTTCTTCCATTAAATTTAATTCCTGGAATTTCTGCACTTAATCGCTCAATTGTATAATCTTTAATTCTTTGAATGTATGAAGCGTATTCGGTGATATTGTTCAATGAAATTTCCAGAGCTTTACCTAAACCTACAATTCCGCACACGTTTTCGGTTCCTGCTCTTAAAGTTCTTTCCTGTGGTCCACCTGTAATAATTCCCTTTAAACCTGAAGATTTTCTTACAAAAGCAAAACCGCTTCCTTTCGGACCATGAAATTTGTGTGCGCTGCATGAAGCAAAATCTATCGGAATTTCAGAAAAATCCAATTTCATGTGCGCCATCGACTGTACCGTGTCAGAATGAAAAAGCGCTTTGTTTTCTTTGCAGATTTCTGCTACTTTTTTTAGGTCAATCAAGTTTCCTATTTCATTGTTGGCGTGCATTAAACTCACCAAAGTTTTCTTTTCAGAATTTTTCAGTAGTTCCTCTAATTTATTTAAATCAAAATCCCCTTTCTGATCAGGACGAAGGTAAACCACCTCAACCCCTCTTCTTTTCTTCATGTCCAAAACCGTTTCTGCAACGCATTTATGTTCCATTGGAGAAGTAATAATTCTTTCAACACCTAAATGATTGACGCAGGATTTGATAATCATATTATTGGACTCGGTTCCACAGCTGGTGAAAATGATTTCGGCGGGAGTAACGTGAAGATAATCAGCAACTTCTCTCCTTACGTTTTCAATAAGAATTTTCGCTTCCTGGCCGAAACTGTGCGTTGATGACGGATTACCAAAATTCACTTTCATCACGTCCACCATTGCATCAATTACTTCTTCGGAAAGCGGCGTTGTTGCTGCGTTATCCAAATATATTTTATCCATTTTACTTTTATTGAAAAACTGATTTATTTGTGAAATTTTTCGGGAACTAATTTAATGAAAAAATTCAAAGTGACTTTCATTTGCCCATTCTAGCATCTCCTTGTCTCCCGAAGTATCTCCGAAAGCAATTGTTTTATCGAATTTTTTGCCTTGAATCGCTTCCTTAATCCTATGAACTTTCTCTCCACCGTTGCAATTATTTCCCACAAAATTGCCAGTGAAAATATCATTCTTGAATTCTGCTCTTGTTGCCAATAAATTCATCTTAAATTTTTCCGCAAATGGCTTTACCCAAATATCTAGAGAAGCAGTAACGAGATAGCTTTCCGTATGTTCTCTGTCAATATTTTGAATGAATTCTATAGCGTTTTCTCTGATGATCTCGGGATAATATTTTTCAAAAAACTGCTGAGATTTCTCTTCGATTTTTGTTTTTGATTGCCCTTTTAAAATGGATGAAATAAAGCTTTTTTTCACTTTTTCGGCACTGGCTAATTTTAATTTCAATAAAATAAAAAGCGGAATATGTTTCAGAAACTGAAAATTAAATTTCGCGGAATTGTAGAATTTAAGATACAAAAACATGGTGTCTTTGTAGGTTAAAGTTCCGTCAAAATCAAAAAAATACAACTTTTTCATCAGTAATAAGCAATGAGCAATGAGTAATATATTTTGTGAATCTACAGCTTCAATTTCTTAAAAATAAATTCTGGAATGTTTTTAATAATCAACATAATGATTGACCAAATTGGCAAAACATAAGCCACGTTTTTTTGACTTTTATATGCTTTATAAATACTTTCCGCTGCTTGTTTTGGTGTTGCAGTGAGTTTGGGATTTAGAGGCAGACCTTCTGTCATTTTCGTTTCCATGAACCCAGGTTTTACGGTCATCACGTGGACTTTTTTATCGAAAAGATAATTTCTCAATCCACTTAAATAAGCAGTTAATCCCGCTTTTGCACTTCCGTAGATGAAATTGCTTTGTCTTCCCCGATCACCTGCAACAGATGATAAAACAATCATGTTTCCTGAGCGTTGTCTTTCCATTTTTTCGGCAAAGAAATTGAGAACGGGAACAAGTTTTGCGTAATTGATATCGATGATTTTTTCTGTATTTTTATTGTCGTAAAGTCCTTCTTCTGTTCCTTCGCCCAGATAACCGGTTGCGCAGAAAAGCAGGTCAGATGTGATGTCGTCAAATTTCGTGTAGTCGATTTCCTTCATCAAATCGAGTTCGATGATTTCAGAGTGCTGAAAATATTTTACATCAATATGCTTTGCAAATTTCTCCGTAGTTTCCTTATTGGAAGTAAAAAGAAAAATGGTTGAATATTTTCCACCTGCTTCCAAAACCTTTTCTACAAAGGATTGTGCGACTTCTGAATTGCTTCCGAGTATAATCATGAGTAATGCGTAATAAGCAATGAGTAATTTTGGTAATTGCTCAATACCTACTAATTGTTATTAATAATTCTTTTATGTTGGAGTGAAACGAATTTCGGGTTTTGAACATTTTGCAGATAGTTCGTCAACGAAGATTTGCTCATGGAATCTTTGGTAAGATAGATTCTTCCTCCAAATTCCTCCACGATTGCATCAAGTTTCTCTACCAAATTTTTCAGTTTTGAATTCACTTTAAAATCCAAAGCCAAAGTGTAACCTTCAAATGGGAATGAATTATAAGCTTCTGGATTATTTTTTCCGAAAAGTTTTAAAACTGCTAAAAAAGAACCGTTCCCACTTTTGGCGATGGTTTCTAAAATACGCTTCATACCTTCCTTTCCTTTTTCTTTCGGAATCACCATTTGGTACTGTATGAAACCTGTTTTTCCGTAAATTTTATTCCAGTCATTAACTGCATCCAAAGGGTAAAAGAAGGTTTCGTAATCAATATAATTCTTAATTTCTTTGGAGCGTTGTTTGTTGAAATACAGCAAGTTAAATAGTTTTACCGTCAAATTATTCAAAACAAAATTGGGGAAATAAAAAGGAACGGTTGGGCTAAATTTCTTTTTCAGTCTTAAAGGATTTTCCTGAAGTTTTTTTGGCAATTGATGCTTAAATGCATGTTCACCACGCATCATGATACTTCTGCCAATATTTTTTCCGGTTTGTAAGCAATCAATCCAGGCGACGTTGTAAGTCCAAGATTCACTTTCTTCAAACAGTTTGAAAATCTCGTCCAAATTTTCCGCTTTGATACTTTCTTGTCGTATGTAGGCGGTTTCAATGTTCTTTAGCTTGAATTTTGCGGAAAGGATAATTCCAGTAAGTCCCATTCCACCAATTGTTGACCAAAATTTTTCAGAATTTTCTTCTCTGGAACATGTTAAAACTTCACCGTTTTCGTTCAGCAAACTAAATTCTATAACATACTCTGAAAAACAGCCTTCTGCATGATGATTTTTACCGTGAACATCGGATGCAATTGCTCCACCAACGGAAATAAACTTTGTTCCCGGTGTTACATACAAAAAATATCCCTGTGGAACAACGACCTCCAAAATGTCGGAAAGCAAAACGCCCGATTCACACTCAATAATTCCATTTAGGCGATCGAAACTGATGAACTTGTTTAGTCTTTTGGTAGAAAAAATGTGCTCTGAAAGTGATGCGTCACCGTAACATCTTCCGTTTCCTCGTGCGATGATTTCGTTGTTTGATTTTACGAAATCTTTGATTTTCTGTAGAGAATCTTCAGACTTTACTTCTTTTTCCACGACTGGAAAATTTCCCCAATTCGTGACTTTCTGTGTAAAATTCGGTTTCATTATTTGAAATAAATTTGAAGTAAAAAGGCAACCAGCCAGAGTAATAAAGTGCCCTGAATATACCTGTCTTTATAGATAATTTTTGTGGGGGATTCGGTTTTATTATACACTAAAGTCTGTTGCAGATATCGTAAAAAAGCAAAAACCACGAAGATCACCGTATAAAAAACACGTGGGTGAAAACGCTGCTGAACTTCTGGCGAAAGCGTAAACATCAAATAGCAAACAATCGCCAAAGCACAGCTAATAGAAAGCGCAATGTCTGCAAACTGAACATTGTAACCATCGAGAGCTTTTCTGGTTCTGCCGGAAATCTGCGCATTGATCAGCTCTCCTCTTCTTTTTCCGATCGCCAAAACCAGCGCCAGGACAAAAGTTAATAAAATCGCCCATTGTGAAATGAAAATCCCAGTTGCATAACCTCCCGCTAAAACCCGCAATACAAAACCAATCGCTATGATGCAGACGTCTACAATGGCAACATGCTTTAGCTTAAAAGTATAAGCAATGTTCATTAGAAAGTAAAAAATAATGATGGTGGCAAACTTCCAGAAATTTTGATGAAAATATTGTTCACCAAAAAAAATCAGGCCTACACCAATTGCAATAACAAAAAGCAATATTCCTATTGCACCGCTTTTGGAAATTGCACCGCTTGCTAAAGGACGATTCTTTTTTTCAGGATGTTTTTTGTCCGATTCAATATCCGAATAATCGTTGATGATGTAAATAGAACTGGCTGCGAGCGAAAAAACCACAAAAGCAAAAATGCTTTTCATCAAAAGGCCTAAGTTGGTAATATTGCCGGAAAAAAACAAAGGTGCAAAAACGAAAAAGTTTTTCACCCATTGTTCAATCCTTAATAGTTTGAGATATTTCGCCATCCGTGTTATAATCAGCTACAAAATTAATGAATTTTAAATAAAAAAAAATCCGCCTGAGCGGATTTAAGTATTGTTGATATAATTTGGCGTTTAATTACCTTGCTGAGCTTCATTGATCATCTTTTCATTAGCGGTAATTGCAAATTCCACTCTCCTGTTTTGAGCTCTACCTGCTTCGGTATCGTTGCTTGCAATTGGACTTGCTTCACCCATTCCCATTGTGTTCATTCTGCTTGAAGCAATACCTTTCGAAACAAGGTAAGCTTTTACAGACGCTGCTCTTCTGTCCGACAAACTTAAATTATATTCATCGGTACCTTTAGAGTCGGTATAACCATAAATATTAATGTTAGTGTCCGGATTGTTGATCAAAATTTCTGCAAGTTTATCCAAATTTGCCTTTGCCAACGGTTGAAGATCAGATTTATTGAAGGCAAAGTTGACCATGTTTTCTTTTAAAGTCACTTTTATACCTTCACCAACTCTTTCTACTTCCGCTCCTGGTAAAGTTTCCTTAATTTCCTTGGCTTGTTTGTCCATATTTCTGCCGATCACGTTACCAGCAACTCCACCAACAACTCCACCCAGAACAGCTCCGATTGGAGCGTTTCCTCCTTTACCTATGTTATTCCCTAAAACACCTCCGATTACAGCTCCAGCTGCAGTACCAATAACGGTCCCTCTTTGTTGGTTGTTTGAATTTTTCACTGCTTCACAGCTTGTCATTACCAACGAAGTTGAGATGAAAAGTGCAGCAATATTTGTTTTGTTAAAAAGTTTCATAATTTGAAATTTTATTATTCTTTAATTAAATGAAGAAATCTAAATAGACTTCTACCATTCTATTTTGTTTTCATTGAAGTTCTTTGAAAATTGTATACGATTGTAACGTTTTGACCAGCAGACATTACATTATCAACCAAAGAAAACTGATCTGTTGTTTGGTTTTGTAAAGTTAATGAATACCCTTGAGTTACTGCTTTTGCTTTAGAACCTTCAAGAATTTTTTTGAATTTGAATTCATTTCCGTTTACTACCTCAAATTTAATTGGCATTACTACACTTGGACATGAACCACCACCATTTAAAGTGTAGGAACCAGTCCAGTTGTTAGGGATTAATGTCCAGTGGCTTCCCACGAAACATTGTGCATCTGCACCTTCATCAAATGGTTTTACTTTAAAATTTTTGTCGTAATCAATACTTGTGAGTTCCCAATCACCTTTCAATTTTAGAAATTCGGCTCTGTTTTCCTGTGCAGTTTTTGCATTTTTCACACCGGAACAAGAAACGGTGAAAGCCGCCACCAAAATTCCGCTAAGTAATAAATTTTTCATAGTAGTAATATTAATTGTTTTAATATTTACAAAAAACCGTGCCATTTTAATTAAAACCACAAAAAAATTCCGAATTAACGGACTTTATTAAATATTTATCATCACTTTATTTTCTTTTCACCACTTTTTTCACTGGCTTTTTCACATTTTTTTTAACCGTTGTAGGTTTTGTATCATTCTGTGATGGTGAAGCTTTGTAGAAATTTGTGAAAGCATATTCCGCTGCTTTTCTCAAATCTATTACTCCGCCTGCTTCAGAAATCAAATCGAATCTGTTGTTGGTGTTTGAATTAATCATTGCATTTACAGAAGATTTATTTGCGGTTTTTACCAAAGATTCAATAATTTGTTCCGGTTTCAAATTCGGCATGTAAGCTAAAAGAACCGAAGCTGCTCCTGCTACAACCGGAGAAGCCATCGATGTTCCCTGAAGATATTCATACTTTCCATCAGGAACCGTTGAATAAATCTTTTCTCCCGGCGCAAAAACATTCACCATTTTTTGGTTGTAGTTGGAGAAGTTTGCTCTCAAAAATTCATTGTCATTGGTGGAAGCTCCTACAACAATCATGTTATTGATGAATGGTTTCGCGTCATTAACATCTTTAAAGTTGGTTGGGAAATACTGACTCTCAAAAATATTTTCATTTTCGTTTCCTGCTGCTTTCACCAAAAGAACACCTTTGTCATGAGCATATTTGAAAGCATCCCAAACTACACTTTTCCCCGGTGAAACAGGTTTCCCAAAACTCATGTTTAAGATTTTCGCACCATTATCAACTGCGTAACGAATTGCGTTTGCAACATCTTTATCTCTTTCATCACCATCTGGTACGGCACGAACAGTCATAATTTTTGCCGTTTTGTAACCCACTCCGTACTGGATTTCATTTCCTTGCGGATAACCTGCGATGATTCCCGCAACGTGGGTTCCGTGTTTTGCGTCAGGACCTTCGAAATGGTTGTTTCCGTAATATTTCTGGGTATAATCTTCGTAATTATCACCCACGATTTGTGCACGTGGATCGTAATCTAAATTATACTGTTTTGTAGCTTGTGGACCATAATAATCCAAAGCTTCCTTCATTTGAGCATCCAAAAATTTCTGAACTTCCGCAGGAGATTTTCCTTTCACAGCGGGATCTTGTGCAATTTGCCCCAAAACTGAAGCTGCCATTGCCTGTTCTTGAGTGGTTGGTTTAATTGCTGCAACAACTTCAGGAGTTAAATTTTGACCATTTAACATGGCAACCATTCCCGGAATCATTTTCTGAATTCTTGAATACGTTTCGTAACCTTGCTTTGCTTCAATGCTTTTCTTGTTGAAAATATCTTTGGATTTCATGTACATTGCAAATTCTTCTGGCATTTTTACCTGATTTGCTTTGTTGGCCGCTGAATTTGCTCCTTCAAAAATCGGTTGGTATTTTTTTACGACACGCGTAACTTCCATGTTATCAACATCTACATCTCCATTTTTTCCACCTGCGAAATTCCATCCGTAAACATCGTCGATGTAGCCATTTCCGTCATCGTCTTTTCCGTTGTTTGGTACTTCGTTTGGATTTTTCCACATGTTTTTGATTAAACCTGGGTGGTCAACTTCTACTCCACTGTCTAGAACTCCAACAATCACTGGTTTTGGTTTCAAACCTTTCGATTCCAGATATTTGTATGCATTTTGAGTATTTACTCCGTAAACATTTGCCGCAGAAAAATCTTTATGATACCAAGTCATCAAATCCTTATCTTTCATCGGGTCTAAAGTCGTTTCCGCAGTTTGTGCAAAAGATGCAAAACCTGTCATAAAACAAGCCGCAATCAGTATTTTTTTCATATTATATTATTTTGTTTTGATATTTTTTAAATAAGTCAAAGATTCGGGTCCTTTGTTACAAATCAGGTCAAGAATTGAAAGGTCTTTCTCAAATCCCATCTTATCGGAAAAAGTTTGATAATAATCATCCATTTCGTATTCTGACTCCTGTTTTGCTGAAAATTTTTCCCTGAAATCTGCACCTTCAAAATTTTTGACATATTCATCACTCAAAGAATATGCCTTTTCTGTTTTCAGAATGTTTTGGATGATTTTTAAAGCGTTCAAGTTAAATTCAACTAAAGAATTTGTTTGAAAACTGAAAATATCTTCCATTTTATTTTCGTAAAACTCAAAGTAAGGGGAACTTTGACAAGCTGTCTTTATCGATTTCCAATGAAGTTTTCTCCAATTTTCTCTGTCCGAAATCTCAAGTTCTTTCAACACTCTTTTTCTGTTATGGTTTATTGGAATAATTAATGACAATCTTCCGTTTGCTCCATAAATATTGCATCGGTTGCGATAAGTTTGCTTCGGAAAATTTTCAAACTGTTCTAATATGATTTCGTTTTCTTCCTTTAAAAATTCGGAAAACCATGAAATTGGCGGGAGATAAAATAGGGGTAATAATATTTTCATTTTTTAATAAATTTTGGCTAAAGCCAAAGATTTTTCTTTCTAAAAAAACGGGCTAAAGCCCGTTCCTATTGATGTTTGACAAACTTTCATTTAATCGCAGAACTTCTTTCTAGCCCCGATTGAACGGCGTGTTTGAGCTCTTTTTGCCTGCGATGATATTAGCTTGGCGCAAAAAAGCGAGTAGTGAAAGCGGGAAACAGCTCCTAAAAAATCTACTCTTCTGTTTCTTTTTTCTTGAATAATTTCATGATGTAATCCCAGCCAAAAAACAGCACCAAAACTAAAACAGCAACCCACCAATAGGACGTTTTGTTGGCTTCTCCCGTATTTGTTGCCTTGAACATTCTGTCCCAACGAATTTTGGTCGGCGCTTGATAAGACGAACCGGCGTCTTTAAACAATCCTTCCACGCTCATCCAAATAAACATGGGCTTTCCAACGATATTTTCTTCAGGAACGAAACCGAAAAATCTCGCATCCAAAGAAGCATCGCGGTTGTCACCAATCATCATATAATAATCCTGTTTGATGGTGTATTGATTGGTTTCCTGACCATTTACAAAAATTTTTCCGTTTTTGTTTTCGAGTTTGTTGTGTTCGTATTCGGAGATAATCCACTGATATTCAGGTAAGTTCTCTTGATTTAAAGTCACGACATCTCCTTTTTTCGGGATTTTTAAAGGACCGTACCAATCTTGGTTCCACTTTTTGTTGATGGGGAAAATGGATTGAGTGGTGTCGATTTTCTTGGTGTAAGCATCTCTTTCTGCATTTAATTTATAACCAACCGCGGCAGAATCTTTTGGCCAAACGTGTTCTTCCATTTTAATAATTTGTGGAAGCGCCTTTATTTCTTTCGCTGTTTCATCCGTCAAACCTTGAAAATCATAAAGGTAACCGTTTTGAGTTTGAATTTCCTGAAGCGGCAAAAATCCGTATTTGTTGTACAAAGCAGGAACATCTAATTGACTGCCAGTTTGCGCAATGTATTTGTGCTGTACTTTTTGATCGCCTAAAACGGTTTCAGCTTTTCCGTTGACGAAAAGGCGTCCCGCTCTCATTTCAATTACGTCTCCTGCAACTGCGACGCATCTTTTCACATACGGATCTTTTCTATCAATCGCTGTGTGCACCGAATCTTGCGGATAATTGAAAACGACGATATCGTTTTTCTGCGGCTTGTTGAATTGCAACAATCTTGAATATGGGAGTTTCACCGCATCGACGTAAGATTTTGGGTCGTCTTTAGGATTTCCTTTTTGACCTGTATCCATAATTGTTCCCTGCAAAAAAGGGATTGCTAAAGGTCGCATCGGCATTCTGTAACCGTAACTCCATTTGTTTACAAAAAGGAAATCTCCAACTAAAAGTGTTCTTTCCATTGAACCTGTCGGAATTCCAAAAGGCTGGGTTAAGAAAACGTGGATGATGGTTGCAAAAACCACCGCAAAGGTGATGGAACCAAGAAAAGATTCTTTCTTTTTCTCCTTTTTTTCGTCTTCGGTTAAATAAAGTTCGTCTTCGGTTTCAACTTCTGCATCTTTTGAATAATTCACAATTGCCATGTAAATAAACGGAAGAATTACGGTCAATAATTTTTGTGTAAAACCCGATTTCCCAAAATGTTTCATTAAAAACAAATGAAAAACCGTCATCATAATCGGTCCCACAATCGGAAGATAAGCCATTGCAACCCACCATTTCGGATGCTTGGTTTCTTTCTGAATGATGAAATAGTTGTAAAACGGCACAAACGCAAAAAGCGGATTGTAACCCATTTTTTTGAACAGTTTCCACGTTGTAATCCCCATCAATAGTGAAAGAATGAGAACATAAACGGAATAGATTAGAAAGTAATTCATATTTTTTGGCTTTCAGCGTTCAGCAATTTGCTTTCGGCGTTGTGTTTAGATTAGTTTATAAGTTGTGGCTTTTGTTACAGAACATGGGCAATGAGTAATTAGTAATGAGCAATATTCTAAAAACATCAAATTTATTACCTATTGCTGATTGCTTACTACTTATGAAAAAAGTACATCTTTCATTGAAAAGTTTCCTTTTTTTCCTTGAATCCATTCTGCGGCAATGACTGCTCCTAAAGCAAATCCGTTTCTATTGAAGGCGGTGTGTTTGATTTCTATTTCATCCACTTCGCTTCGGTAGAAAATACTGTGCGTTCCGGGAACCTCATCTTCGCGAATGGCAAAAATTCCGAGTTCGTTTCCTTTGGTTTCATCCAATTTCCAAGCGTCGAAACGATTGTCGTTTTTAATAATTCCTTCTGCCAAAGAAATCGCAGTTCCACTTGGCGCGTCTTTTTTATGGGTGTGATGAATTTCTTCCAACTGGACTTTATACTCAAAGAAGTTTTTCATCAAATCTGCCAACTTTTCATTTAAGGCAAAAAACAAATTCACGCCCAAACTGAAATTTGAACCATATAAAAATGCAGTCTCATTTTCGGTTGCAATCTTTTCGATTTCAGGTTTTTGGTCGAGCCAACCTGTTGTTCCACAAACTACGGGAATTTTATTTTCGAGGCAAATTTTAGTATTGTTAAAAGCCACTTCAGGATTAGAAAACTCTATTACCACATCGGGATTGTTCAGGTTTTCCAAAGTTGGAGATTCGTTCAGTTTTGCTACAACTTCGTGACCACGACTTTCGGCAATTTCACCGATGATTTTACCCATTTTTCCGTATCCAACTAAAGCAATCTTCATATATTTTGTTTGATATTATTTGAACTTGTTTGATGTTGTTTGAAATCAATTATCATTGATCAATCATCTTTGATAATTTAGAATCTATAGTTAAAAGAAAGTCCCGCTTTTGAAGATTGATTTCCAAATTCATCAAAAATAATCGCAGGTTTCAAAGCCAAATCGGGGTCTTTTCTTCCTTCGTACAAATGTGCGTCAACAACGGCATCCACAATATTCAGAACGTAAATTAATCCCGTGACTGCAATCGCGTAATCTCGCTGTCTTTTCGCTCTGTCCTGTGTTCTTCCCAAAGCTTCGGCAGTGATTCCGGGAATTTCCGAAAACTCGTGCGGCTGCCCGTTGAGTTGTGCAATGAACGCGTTTCGGTATCTTGTGTATTGCTTCTGATTCCAAAGCGTAATTCCAACTCCGGTTCCAATTGCGCCCCAAACGATGGGGATTTTCCAATATTTTTTGTTGTAATATTGACCGAGTCCCGGCAAAACTGCAGAATACAAACCTGCTTTTGTTGGGTTATATTTTACGGTTTTAACAGGAGCGTTGGATTCCTGAATATCGGTTAAAACCTGAACATCAGATTTGGAATTTTTCTCTACAGAAATGGAATCTTTCGGATAATTCTCCACACGAATTGTGTCGTTCGGATTCACTTGAGCGAAAATTTTGAATGAAAATATCAGCAGGAAAAATACCGTAAGTTTCTTCATTATTTAAAGTGTGAAAGGATGTTTTCCAACTCTTCCTCATTTTTGAAGTCGAGCACGATCTTTCCTTTCTTTCCGTTTGCGGATGTTTTTATTTCAACTTTTACATCCAAAATATCGGCAAGATTTTTTTCCGCTTTTTTGAAATGATTGGGTAAAGTTGCCTTGTTTTTCTGAATAGATTTCTTTGGCGTTTTCAGCAAATTGGATTCCTGTTCCGCTTGACGAACACTTAAATTATTCTTGATGATTTTCTTGAAAAGTTCGTCCTGTTTTTCGGCATCGTCCAAACTGATAATGGCTCTTCCGTGACCTGCAGAAATTTCGCCGCTTCGGATTGCGTTTTGAACATCAGGATTTAATCGCAACAATCGGATGGAATTGGTAATGGTACTTCTCTCTTTCCCAACTCTTTGGCTCAAATTTTCTTGAGTCATCCCGATTTCTTCAAGCAATCTTTGGTAAGTTAAAGCAATTTCAATCGCGTCTAAATCTTCACGCTGAATGTTTTCCACCAAAGCCATTTCGAGTAATTCTTGGTCATTCACCAAACGAATGTATGCAGGAACCGTTTCCAAACCTGCAATTTTACTTGCACGGAAACGTCTTTCACCTGAAATGATCTCAAATTTATTTCCGTCCTTTCTTAACGTAATCGGCTGAATAATCCCAAGATTTTTGATGGATTGCGCCAAATCTTCCAACGCTTTTTCATCGAAGTAAGTTCTTGGTTGTGAAGCGTTTGGATAAATATCTTCCAAAGCAACCTCTACAATATTTCCTACAAATTTATCTGCTCCTTCATCGGTTGCGGAGTTTACAGACGCTTTGGATTCGGCACTTAAAATGGCGCCCAAACCACGTCCCATTGCTCTTTTCTTGTCTTTCATAAATTGCAATCAGCGTTCAGCGATCAGCTTTCGGCTTTAATTTTTTACTAAGTTTTCGTTTTTCAATAAAACTTCTTCGGCTAACTGGAGGTATTGAATCGCTCCTTTGCTTTCCGCATCATAGTTTAGGATACTTTCGCCGAAACTTGGTGCCTCACTTAAACGTACATTTCTGCTGATAATGGTGTCGAAAACCATTTCAGGAAAATGCGAATTTACTTCCTCTACAACCTGATTAGAAAGTCTTAATCTTGAGTCAAACATCGTTAAAAGTAAACCTTCAATATCGAGATCTTTGTTATGAATTTTCTGAACATTTTTGATGGTGTTCAATAATTTCCCTAAACCTTCCAAAGCAAAATATTCACATTGAATCGGGATAATCACAGAATCTGCCGCAGTTAACGCATTAATCGTAATCAAACCCAAACTTGGCGCACAATCGATGATGATGTAATCGTAATTATCGCGAACGGATTTTAATGCTTCTTTCAGCATGTATTCACGGTTTTCACGGTCGACCAACTCGATTTCTGCGGCTACCAAATCAATGTGTGACGGAATGATGTCTAAATTAGGAGAAGAAGTTTTTTGGATACATTTTGCCGCATCGGAACTGTGCTCCAACAAATTGTAGGTGGAAAATTCCGACTGTTCGATTCCCAAACCCGAAGTTGCATTTGCTTGCGGATCCGCATCAATAATCAAAATCTTTTTTTCCAAAACGCCGAGTGCCGCTGCTAAATTTACCGCCGTAGTTGTTTTGCCAACACCGCCTTTCTGATTTGCAACACCTATAATTTTAGCCATTCTTTGAATTTTAATCTCCAAAAATACACTTTTTTATCATTTTTAGATGAATGTGAATAAAAGTGTTTTGGTTAAAATACTGTTAATTAATGGTTTATCATACAAAAAAATTATCCACAAAAATTGGATTTCTGTGGATAAGTGTTATTTCTTATTAATGGTGAATTAACTTTGTGGTGAATGGTGAATTCGCTTCGCTGTGAATAGTGAATTTTCACTCATTACTCATTACGCATTACTCATTACTCATTGCTTTTTATATATTATTACTCAAACTGCATGGAAATTGGGAATTTGAAATAACTTCTCACATTTTCTCCGTTGAGTTTTGCAGGAATCCATTTTCCTTTTACGGAACGGATGGTTTTTTCTGCCTCTTTATTAAAAGTGGCATTTGGTCCGTTTGCTTTCACATCGGAAATGGTTCCATCTTTTTCCACGATGAAAATCACCGTTGTTTTCACTACATCTCCTGTTCCTTCCATGATTGAAGTATCAAAATTATTCACCACTTTGCTTCTGAAAGAATTGATTCCTCCCATGAAATCTGCTGAAACATCAACTTTTAACACAGGTGAATTATCCACAGGTTTTGGAGTTTCCACCACAGGAACTTGTGTTGGAACATGTTGTTCAACAGGTGGCGTGTAATTGGTTACAGGTGGCGTTCCTACCATTGTTTCTGTACCAATTTTTGCGTCTTTCGTATCGCTTAGTTTGGTTGCAGGAGTTTCTTTTTTTGCATCTCGCGTTGGAGTAGGGATTTCAATTTTAACTGTGTTTACAATCGGTTTTACAGGAATAATCGGTTTCACTACTTGTGGCGGAGTTTCAGGAATTTCATCTACAGGTTTTAAAACGTGACCATCGCCGATTCTATCTACAATAACGGGTGGAGTTTTAATAGAATTGATAACTAAAGGTGAAATTGCAACTGCTGCGAAAAGTGCAACACCTGCAAACATCGCCTTCATCATGGTATTTCCGTATTCTGTACGAATTACGTACGCTCCGTAATCTTTGTTTCTTCCCTGAAAAAGAATTTCAGTAAACTTTCTTTCTTGGTTTTGAAGTAAATTTTGCATCACTAAATTATTTTATTGGTTCGGTAATCATTTAGTCATGACTATCAGTTTAATATTGAATTTTTAAATTCATTAAAACTTTATCAAAACACACACCATTTTATTGAATATTTTACACAATAATTATTTTATCCATAATAATATGTAAATTTTAAACCTGCACCAAAAGAAAACCACCTCTAAAGAGATGGCTTTGCTTAAAAAAATTCTAAAAATTATTCTATTTAATTAAAATAATTCTTTTCGGATAATATTTTGACTTCTTTCAGGCCCTACAGAAACCAAATACACATTAATTCCTAAATAATCCTCGATAAACTCGATGTATTTTTTGGCATTTTCAGGCAGTTCGTCGTAACTTCTTGCTTTGGTGATGTCTTCTTCCCAACCTTCTAACTCCTCATAAATCGGCTCGTAATTATATAATTTGGTGGTAGAAGAAGTAAAGTAATCGATGATTTTTCCGTCCTCTGTCTTATAAGCCGTGGCGATTTTCAAAGGAGAAATTCCCGAAAGGACATCCAATTTTGTGATGACCAAATTGTTGATTCCGTTAATCATCGTCGCATGTTTCAGCGAAACCAAATCGAGCCAACCTGTTCTTCTTGGTCTTCCTGTCGTTGCGCCAAATTCAAAACCAATCTGTCTGATTTTTTCACCCAATTCATTATCCAATTCCGTTGGGAAAGGACCATTTCCAACTCTTGTGGTATACGCTTTTGCAACGCCGATTAAATTTTGCAGACTTGTCGGCGGAACTCCCGCTCCCGAACACACACCGCCTGTTGTTGGCGACGACGAGGTTACGTAAGGGTAAGTCCCGAAATCGATATCCAACATTAAAGCTTGTGCACCCTCGAACAAAATATTTTTTCCGTCTTGAATGGCTTGATTGATTTCTAGTTCAGTATCTACAATTCTGTCCTGCAATTTTTTCCCGATTTCGATGAATTCATTGTAAATTTCATCAAACTCCAAACCTTCTTTTTCAAAATATTTTTCGAAAAGTGAGTTCTTGATTTTCAGATTCTTTTTAATCTTTTCGGCTAAAACTTCAGGATTCAAAAGGTCAATCATACGAATTCCGACTCTGGCGATTTTGTCTTCGTAGCAAGGACCGATTCCTTTTTTTGTTGTTCCAATCTGTGTTCCGCCTTCTTCTTCCTCACGATATTTGTCGAGCAAAATGTGATAAGGCATAATCACGTGCGCTCTTCTCGAAATAAAAACATGGTCGGTTTTCATTCCTTTGCTTTCGATTTGTTCAATTTCTTTGATGAAAGATTTTGGATTCACCACCACTCCATTCGCAATGATACACTTTCCTTTACACTGCAGAACTCCCGATGGAAGAAGGTGCAAAACAAATTTTTCGTCGCCCACGTAAACGGTGTGACCTGCATTATCACCTCCTTGAAAACGCACCACATAATCGGATTTCGCCGAAAGAACGTCCGTAATTTTCCCTTTTCCTTCGTCCCCATACTGAAGACCCACAACCACATAAGTTGCCATATTTTACTTTTTTTATAGATTTCTACAAAAATAGTTTTAATAAAAGTTTCGGGCAATTTTTGTGGAAAAATATTTTGGGCGTGTCCCTTGCCAAAGCTAAACCTTATAGGTTTTGCAAACCTATAAGTTTTCCCCGCAGCTCGGGTCGGGCTTTTCGCTTCAATTCCTCGTTCCAAAGCTGAAGCCAACGCAACTGCGGGATTTCCACTGCAATCCCTCACGCAATAACGCCGCGTAAGGACAAGTAGCGACTTTTCCTTACGACAACTCAAAATTGGCGCTCTCCCGAAACTTCGGGTTCGCGCCGAAAATTCAACGTCACTCTGAAAATTTTAACCACACAAAATTTCCATCTTCCAACTTTTTCGTAAATTTGCTTTTTGGAATACCTTATGGACACAGTCAAAATTCACGACAAAGAATTCGTGCCGTACTTGAAGCACGATGAAATTCAGGAAATCATCAAAAATTTAGCGCTCAAAGTTTATGAAGACTACAAAGACGAAACTCCCGTTTTCATCGGTGTTCTAAACGGTGTGATTATGTTTTTCTCCGATTTTTTGAAACATTATCCGGGAAACTGCGAAATCGCATTCATCCAAATGAGTTCTTATATGGGAGGTTTAACAAGCACGGGAATCGTTTACAAAAAAATGGAACTTACCAAAGAAGTTGAAGGTCGCCACATTATTTTGATGGAAGACATCGTGGATACAGGAAATACCATTGAAAGTCTCTTTGAATATTTCAAAAATACGCAACGTCCAAAATCTTTAAAAGTTGCTTCGTTATTATTAAAACCTGAAGTTTTCAAAAAAGACTTCACGATTGATTATGTCGCCAAAGAAATCCCTAACAAATTCGTTCTAGGTTACGGTTTAGATTATGATGAATTGGGAAGAAATCTTCCGGATTTATATCAATTGGCGGAAGGAAGGATAAATCACTAAAATAATTCGAAATTTGAAGTTTGAGATTCGGAATTAATCTCAAATATCGAATTTCAAATCTCAAATCAACAAATAAAAATGATAAACATCGTTCTCTTCGGACCTCCGGGAAGTGGAAAAGGTACACAGGCACAAAATTTAGTTGAGAAATTCAATTTGAAGCAGATTTCTACGGGAGATTTGTTCCGTTACAACATGAAAAATGACACGGAACTTGGTAAATTGGCAAAATCCTACATCGACAAAGGCGAATTGGTTCCCGATCAAGTAACCACGGATATGTTGATTGACGAAGTGAAAAAACCTACGGAAACAGCAGGTTTTATCTTCGACGGATATCCAAGAACAGCCAATCAAACCCAAGCTTTGGAAAAAATCGTAAGCGAAGTTTTGAATGATGATATTTCCGTTTGTCTGTCTTTGGTGGTAGATGATGAGATTTTAGTGGAAAGACTTTTGAAAAGAGGCGAAACATCAGGAAGAACCGACGATTCCAACGAAGAAATCATCCGAAACAGAATTAAAGAATACTATGCAAAAACCGCAGAAGTTGCCGAACTTTACAAACAACAGGGAAAATATGTTGAAGTTAATGGCGTTGGTGGAATTGAAGAAATTTCCGAAAAACTTTTCGCAGAAGTAGAGAAAATAAAATAGAGATACGAGTTGCGGGATGCGAGTTTCGAGGTTCAGTCCCGCATCAACTCGAAACACGAACCTCGTATCCCGAAACTCGATGAGCAATTTCGTAGATTACGTAAAAATCCATTGTAAAAGTGGTCACGGTGGTGCAGGTTCTGCGCATCTTCGCCGTGAAAAATATATTCCGAAAGGCGGTCCCGATGGTGGAGACGGCGGTCGTGGCGGAAGCGTCATCATGAAAGGAAATTCTCACGAATGGACACTTCTTCCGCTTCGTTACACGAGACACATCAAAGCGGAACGTGGTGAAAACGGCGCGAAGAATCAGTTGAACGGAGCTGCAGGTGAAGACGTTTACATCGAAGTTCCGATTGGAACGATTGCCAAAAATGAAGACGGCGAAATCATCGGAGAAATTTTGGAAGACGGTCAAGAAATCGTTTTAATGCAGGGTGGAAAAGGCGGACTTGGAAACGAGCATTTTAAATCTTCAACGAATCAAACTCCACGTTATGCGCAACCCGGACTTCCCGGCGAAGAAGGTTTTGTGACTTTTGAGCTGAAACTTTTGGCGGATGTTGGTTTGGTTGGTTTTCCAAATGCAGGAAAATCTACCCTTTTAGCGGCAGTTTCGGCAGCGAAACCAAAAATTGCTGATTACGCTTTTACAACCTTAACTCCGAATTTAGGAATTGTGGATTACCGAAATTACAAATCTTTTGTAATGGCAGATATTCCCGGAATTATAGAAGGAGCGGCAGAAGGAAAAGGTCTTGGTCACCGATTTTTAAGACATATCGAGCGAAATTCCATCCTGCTGTTTTTGATTCCTTCCGATTCACAGGAACATTTTCAGGAATTCAAAATTTTGGAAAATGAGTTGAAGGAATATAATCCTGAACTTTTGGATAAAGAGTACATTATTTCAATTTCAAAGTCGGATTTATTGGATGATGAACTGAAAAGAGAAATCGCAAAAGAATTTCCTGAAGACAAACAACCCATTTTCTTTTCCGCAGTTACGGGAGAAGGTTTGACGGAATTAAAGGATGTTATTTGGAAAAGACTTCACGGATAAATTTTAAACAACGATGAAAAAAATTTCATTAATCATTGCTCTCAGTCTTTTTGCCGGAATTTCCGCACAAACTCAATTTGGCGTAAAAGCAGGATATATTAATTCTAACCTCAATTGGCAATCTTCACCAAGTAATTTTTGGGAAGATTATAGCGATTTCAGCTCCCAGTCTTTTTTTTATGCCGGTGGATTCGCTTTGCAACCTGTTACTGAAAAATTTTCAGTGCAGGGAGAATTAATCTATACACAATTGGGTGGAACAATCAAGGTAAACCTTCACCAGCTTGTCGGCAGTGAAATTATTGATATTGGAACGGCAAATATAAAATACAGTTATCAACAGCTACAGGTTCCAATAGCTGCGAAATACCATATTATTAAAAATTTTGGTGTTTTAGGAGGTTTTAACTTTGCATTTAATATTAACAGTAAAGTAAGCTCGGATTTCAGTTCATTCCCAAATTCTGGAAAAGTTGAGAACAAAAAAACTCTTGATATTTTTCCGTTTGTGGGTACTGAGTTTGATTTTAATAAAAATATTTTTGCTGAAGCACGCTACAATTTTGGCATCTCGAATATGCATGAGAATGGAATCGATGTTCGCGCAAACTTCTTCCAAATTGGTTTAGGTTATCGCTTTAAATAATTTAGGAACAGTTCTTGAACGCCTTATTTCATATAATTTATAATTATGAAATATTTACTTGCACTTATTGCAGCGGTTTTTCTTTTTTCATGCACCACTCAAAACAAGTCTAATTATTCCAAAATTCACTATGAAGCAGGTGCCTGTTTCGGGTTTTGTCCCATGTTTAAAATAACGATTAATCCCGACAGAACCGCAGTAATTGATGCAGAAAGATTCACCTTTACCGACGGAAAATCCAAAGATGACTTTTCAGGAACGAAAGAAGGCGTTTTCAAAGCGACCATTAAAGAAGCCGATTACAACAAATTGGTTTCGATGCTTGATTCTTTAAACTTAAAATCTTTAAAAAATTATTACGGAGACAAAAACGTGACCGACTTACCAACATCACACTTGAAAGTTACTTTTGCAGATGGAACTTCAAAACACATTCAAGATTACGGAAAACACGGAACAGAAGATTTACAGGCAGTATATGAATTTATCGAGGGCTTAAGAAAGTCACAAACCTGGACTAAAGTTGATTAATTTTCATATTAGCATCTAAAATAATAGCAGACTTTTAAGGTCTGCTTTTTCGTTATGATATTGATCCAATTTGAGGGTTAATTTCCTTGGACACCTAAAAATTGATGCCCTGTAAGATGGATTCCAATATTTATTTTATTAGTAAAAGACGTTCCTAAAAAGAAAAATTGACCTTCAAGAAATAAAAATTTCTATGAAAATCAACGTTTTGAGCGGTTTCTTTTGGGCGCAACTTTTACACGAATTTTGAATCTTTTCTGAGATTTAGATTTCTTCTGCATAAATGATAAAATTTTCGTTAATAAATTTAATAATTATTTCGAAACAAACAACTATCGTGCGAAAAATTAAATATTAAATTTTATTTACATTTGGAACATGAAGAAAATTATATTGACGGCTTTAAAAACAATTTGGGCAATCATCGGAATCGTGGCGTTTTATCTGCTTTGTGCCTATTTGATACCTTTCATTGAAATTCCGGCAAAATCTGTTTCTGAACCCAAAAATATTGATGCGTATATCCTCACAAACGGTGTTCATACCGATTTGGTGGTTCCCGTAAAAACTCCCGAAATCGATTGGAGTCAGCAAATCCCTTTTGAAAACACTTTGTCCAAAAGAACCGACTTCAAATATTTAGCGATTGGATGGGGAGACAAAGGGTTCTACCTCGACACCCCACTTGGGCCGATTTGAAATTTTCAACCGCCTTCAAAGCGGCATTTTGGTTAAGTGAATCGGCGATGCACTGCACATATTACGAAAAAATGACCGTTGGAAAAGATTGTGTGAGATTGAATTTAACACATCAACAATATTTGGATTTTATTAAATTCATCAACGATAAATTCGACCGGGGCCAAAACGGAAAACCAATCCTCATTAAGACTGACGCGGTTTACGGAAAAAATGACGCTTTTTATGACGCGAAAGGAAGCTTCAGTTTCCTTGACACCTGTAACACCTGGTCAAACAACGGATTAAAAGCGGCAGGACAGAAAGCGGCCCTTTGGACGCCGAGCGATTTTGGGATTTTCCAGCATTACCAATAGATGTTGAGGTTGAGATTCTGCAAAATAAAAAAACTCCCATTTTCAGGGAGTTCCACACAACATCATATTAAATTATGAAAAAATAAAAATTTGATTTTGAAGATTGAGTTGTTTTTTAATCCTTGATCGCCAAACTGAAAAATAAATCTAAATCGTCTTTCACAAACACCACCCCGCCCATTTTCTTTGGTGGAATAATGTTGAAGTCGGAAAATTTCAATCTTTTGTTTCCAACCAAACTGTTTTTATATTCGCCAAATTCTACACTGTATTTCTTCACCACGTTCATCATTCTGACCTCAACCACGGCATTGAATTTTTTATTGGAAGATGCTTTTTCGAAATTTAAGAAATAAGTAATTAAACAAACGTTTTATTAACTATTAATTAAGAATTTTAGCAAAATTTTAATTATCGTTAAACAAACAAAAAATACATGATATTAAATGTTGAGAGAAGTCATATAAACATTTCCTTGCGGATAAAAAAAATTTGTTATTATTAATAAAGCGATCGAAACTGCCCAATAAAAAAATCCCCTGAATTTCTTCAGAGGATTTTGGTACCCAGGACCGGAATCGAACCGGTACATCTTGCGATACTAGAGTTTGAGTCTAGCGCGTCTACCAATTCCGCCACCTGGGCTTAAATTGGTGTGCAAATATAGAATTATTTTTTGTTTCGGAAAAATAAATTTTCAAAATTTTTTCACTTTTAAAACTCAATTTCCAACCCATCAAAAGCAAGATGCACATTTTCAGGAAGTTCCTTTTCTGTTTCATCGTGCAGACCTAAATGATGGGAAATATGCGTGAGAAAAAACTGTTTCGGCTTCAATTCATCATTCAGTTCAAGAATTTGTGGAAGAATGAAATGTGCTGGATGAAGCTCTTCCTTTCTAATACAGTTTAGGATCAGATAATCCAAATTTTTCAGCTTCTCTTTTTCAATTTCAGCAATAAAACTTGCATCCGTAATATACGCAAGCGAATTGAATTTAAAACCAAAAATGGGAATTCTGAAATGCATCACTTCAATGGGCGTAATTTCCGCATCGAATAACGAAAACGGCTTATTTTCAATTTCATGAAGCTCAAAAGAAGGCGCACCCGGATATTTCACCTCGGAGAAAGCGTACGGAAAACGGTTTTTGATTTCCATTCCAACTCTCTGGTTACAGAAAAGATTCATATCGTTTCCATTTCTGAAAATCAAAGGTCGCATATCATCGAGTCCAATTACATGGTCGTTGTGTTCATGTGTGATGAGAACGGCATCAACTCGGTCTTCGTGATTATCAAGCATCTGCAACCTAAAATCTGGACCACAATCGACTAAAATCTTCTTATCATTTTCCGTTGTTATTAAAACTGATGACCGAAAACGTTTGTCTTTGGGATTTAGAGAAGCACATACTTCACAATGGCAACCAATTACAGGAACTCCCTGCGAAGTTCCCGTTCCTAAAAATTTCAACTTCATTTTTTGAGGTTGGTGTTTATTTTGGTAAATTTACAAAAAATTAAAAATTGGCAGTGATTAAGCAAAAATTGACACCCAAGCAGAAAGCTTTAGCGATAAATTTGGATGCAAATATCTATGGAACTTTTGCCGAAATCGGAGCAGGTCAGGAAACGGTGCGCCATTTCTTTAGAGCTGGTGGTGCTTCACGTACAATCGCAAAAGCGATGTCTGCTTATGACAAAGATTTCAGCGACGCTATTTACGGTAAAGAGGCTAAAAACAGATACGTCACCCAAAACCGTTTACGCAAAATGCTTCGTTATGAAGTTGCCTTAATTGAGGAAAGATTAACGCGCGAAAACAATCCCGGAAGAAAATTCTTTTCTTATGCAAATACCGTAACCACCATCAATTTCGACAAAACCATGAAAGGTCACGGTTGGGTCGGGTTGCGTTTTCAGTTGGATGAATTTGAGGATTACAACGAAATCGTTCTCCACGTAAAATTCAATGAAAACGATGCTACTTTGCAGCAGGAAACGTTGGGAAGTTTGGGCGTGAACTTAATCTATGGCGCCTTTAATTATTCCGACAATCCGAGAAGGTTGATTGAATCTTTATACGACGACATTTCTACCGACAATGTGGAAATCGACATGATTGATTTCAGCGGTCCCGCTTTTGCCTATGTGGACAATCGCTTGATGAGTTTGCAGCTCGTGAAAAACGGAATGACCGATGCCGTGATTTTCAATTCCGAAGGAAACAATATGCTTCCTGCCGATATTTTGTACAAGAAAAATATTTTTGCGGTCCGCGGGAGTTTCCGTCCTGTAACGCTGGTAAATACGGATATGTTCATGAAAGGCTTGGAAATGTTCAAAAAAGATTGGGAATGCACGGAAGAGGAAACCGAAGTACTTTTCGAAATCACCATTTCTAATTTAAGAGCTTCCGGTGATATTGATGAAAGAGATTTCCTTGACAGAGTGGATGTTTTGGCGAAATTGGGCTATACAGTCATTATTTCAAACTTCTCTGAATATTACCGACTGATTGATTATTTTGCAACCTATACCAACGGAAAAATCGGTGTCGCAATGGGCGTGAACAATTTGTTGGATGTCTTCGATGAAAACTATTACAAAAATCTTTCGGGTGGAATTTTGGAAGCGTTCGGTAAGTTCTTCCGACAGGATATGAGGGTTTACCTCTATCCTTACAAAGACCCGGAAACACACGAGTTATTGACTTCCAACAACTTGAAAGTTCAAGATAATCTGAAGGAACTTTACAAATATTTTAAACTCAACAAAAGGATTGTCGATATCCAAAACTACAATCCAGATTACTCCGAAATTTATTCCCGTGAAATCCTCAACAAGATTGCAAACCACGAACAGGGTTGGGAAACACAGCTTCCGTTCGGCGTTGCAGAGATGATTAAGGAGCGCGGAATGTTTGGTTATAAGGAAGAACTTAAACTGAAGGAGTTTTCGTAGGAAATAAGGAAAACTTTTTCTTTAAAATCAAAATTTCCTTTTCATCAATTCCCTGTTTCTTTTGCGTGGAAAAAACATAACGCAACGTTAAACAAAGGATTAAAAAATATGATTCTGCTTTTATGCTAAACAAAGGCGCTTTTGCTTATCAAAGCAATACAAAGAATCATCCCTAAAATTTAAAAAATTAAAAAAATGTCAGAAATTAAAAAAAGGCTTTCTTCAATTATTGAAAGTCCCAACCACGATACCACCGATAAATTGCAGAAAATCTGTCACCTGCTCGACCAGGAAATTCCTTATTTCAACTGGACGGGATTTTATTTTAAAAACGGTGACAAGGAAGAACTGATTTTAGGACCTTATGTTGGTGCAGCAACCGACCACACCGTGATTCCTTTCGGAAAGGGAATTTGCGGACAGGTTGCCGTTTCCAACCAAACTTTCGTGGTTCCAGATGTTCATGAGCAGGACAATTATTTAAGCTGCTCCATCGATACCAAAGCAGAAATCGTAGTTCCCATCATTAAAAACGGAGAAAACATCGGTCAGATTGATATTGATTCGCACACCTTGAATCCTTTTACGCAAGAAGACCGAGAAATGTTGGAATGGTTGTGTGGGGAAGTTGCGGGGATTTTATAGAAATTATTTTTTCGCCAACTTTGAAATTCCCTCTTTATCCAAACGAAAAACCGTCCATTCATCCATAGGTTTTGCGCCAAGTGATTTGTAGAATTCGATGGAAGGCGTATTCCAATCCAGAACCGACCATTCAAATCTGCCGCAGTTTTCATCTTCCGCAATTTTTGAAAGTTCGATGAGTAAGGCCTTTCCGTAACCTTTTCCACGACATTCTGGTTCCACGAAAAGGTCTTCCAAATACAGTCCGGGTTTCCCGACGAAAGTGGAGAAATTATAAAAGTATAAAGCAAAACCAACTGGTTTTTCGTTTTCTTCGGCAATCAGGACTTTTGCAAAATTTTTGGTGAAAATATTTTCCTTCAACTCATTTTCAGAAGTGATGACATCTTTTTCAAGCTTTTCATAAACTGCCAACTTTTTTATCAAATCGAAAATGGTTGCAATATCTTTTGCTTCAGCTTTGCGAATAATGAACGCCATGTTTAAAAATTTAATTCAAAAATACGACATCAAAATTCTCTTTACAACAAATAAATCTTTAACTTTGAAATAAATTCAAAAATCAATTTAATATGAAACTTAATCCTTTTTTAGCAATTGCCGCAATGGCAGTATTGAGTTTAACTGCCTGTAAAAAAGAAAAAACGGAAACACCTGTTGAAACCGTCGTAATTCAACCTGAAGTAGCACAAGATGCCGAAGTTTTAAGCAACGATTCTGCAACCGTGGAAACCGCAGTTAATGTAAAAGATGAGGAACAAAATGCAAAAGAGCAAGAGCAAAAAGCTGAGGAAAAACTGAAAGAGGCAGAACAAAAGTAGTTTTCGCAAAATCAGTAAAAATCTAAAAAAACCTCCAAAATCTGGAGGTTTTTATCATTTATTGATGGTCATTTATCAAATCATATCTCGGTATTCAAATCCCAATTCTGCAGATAATCGTGAACATGTTTCAGGAACATTCCGCCCAAACTTCCGTCTACAACACGGTGATCATAAGAATGCGACATAAACATTAATTGGCGGATTGCAATCACATCGCCGTCTTTTGTTTCCAAAACTGCAGGTTTTTTTACAATCGCCCCAATCGCTAAAATTGCGACTTGAGGTTGAGGAATAATCGGCGTTCCCATCAAATTCCCGAAACTTCCTACGTTGGAAATCGTGTAGGTTGCGCCTTGCGTATCTTCTGGTTTCAATTTTTTATTTCTCGCCCGGTAAGCCAAATCATTGATTGCTTTTGCAAGACCGGAAAGTGATAATTGGTCTGCATTTTTAATCACCGGAACAATTAAATTTCCGTCCGGAAGCGCAGTTGCCATTCCGATGTTGATATTTTTCTTTTTAATGATTTTATCACCGTCCACAGAAACATTGATCATCGGGAAATCCTGAATTGCCTTCACTACCGCTTTCACAAAAATCGGCATGAATGTGAGTTTTTCGCCTTCGCGTTTCTCGAAAATATCTTTATTTTTTGCACGCCATTTTACCACGTTGGAAACATCGGATTCAATGAACGAAGTCACATGTGGAGAGATTCTTTTCGAATTCACCATTGCATCGGCGATAATTTTTCGAACCCGATCCATTTGAATAATTTCGTCGCCTTCTGAAACCTGAACAGTAGGTGTTTGAATATTTGAAGATGTAAGAGTTTGAGCGTTTTGTGTGGGCTTAATTTCTATTTTTTGTGTTCCGCGGTTTTTCACGAACGCCAAAATATCTTCTTTGGTAATTCTTCCGTCCATACCGCTTCCTTTGATAGAATTCAGTTCGCTTTCCGATATATTTTCCTGCACCACAATCGATTTTACCAACGGCGACAAATACAAGTCCGAACCGGAAAATCCCGTGTTTATTTTCGAGCTTTCCATTGCGTCTTCCAAGCCTTTTACGACTTCTGGTTCCACATTTGGCAATTCCGTTTTTACTTCAGCGTGGGATTTTGGTTCTTGCGGTTGCTCTGCTATGGCTTCACCTTCGCCTGCAACTTCTAGAATTGCGATGGCCTCCCCAATTTTTGCCACCTCATCTTTTTGTTTCAGAATTTTTACAATTTTTCCCGAAACCGGTGTCGGAACGTCGGAATCCACCTTATCGGTCGCGATTTCCACAACGGAATCATCTTCTTTCACCATATCGCCTTCATTGAATAACCAACTGATAATTGTTGCTTCCATCACGCCTTCTCCCATCGAGGGAAGTAATAATTTATATTCTGCCATTTTAGTTTATTGGATTTTCACAAAGATAAAATTTTTTAAAGAATTTAAAAATTTCCCTACCAAAATTACGAATTCGATAATTTAAATTATTTTTTTCTCATCGAACTTTAGGAAACCGTGGCACATCACCATTAACATAACGGAAAAGAAAAGTTGATTTGCAAAGGGTTTATCAGTAAATATCTTTAAATAATATATAAAAAGAGCGAAAATTTTCGCTCTTTTTTATTTAGGAAATTGTTGATTTCTTAAACCAACTCCGCTCCAAAAACCTCCGAAAAATTTTTCTTAATCTTCTCTTTCACCTCCAAAACTTCCACATCAGAAAACTTTCGTTCCAACTCTCTAGCCAAAGAAGTTACTGATTTATCTTTAATTCCACAGGGAATAATGTATTCAAAATAGCGTAAATCGGTATTCACGTTCAACGCAAAACCGTGCATTGTAACCCATTTTGATGTTTTCACGCCCATTGCACAAATTTTTCTCGCGTAAGGTTTTCCCACATCCAACCAAACTCCGGTTTCGCCTTCACTTCTTTCGCCTTTCAAACCGTATTCTGCAATTGTTCTGATAATCGCTTCTTCCAAATCTCTCATATATTTGAAAATATCAGATTTAAAGTTATCCAAATCCACAATAGGATAACCCACAATCTGTCCGAAACCGTGATACGTAATATCTCCACCACGATTGGTTTTCACGAAAGTGGCGTTGATTTCCTTCAGTTTCTCAGTATTTGCAAGCATATTTTCTTCGTGTCCCGATTTTCCCAACGTGTAAACGTGTGGATGCTCTACAAAAAGGAGATAATTAGGTGTTTCTTCGTACATTCCGTCGGTTCTGTCACGGTTTTTCAATTTTAAGTCGATGATGGATTTCATCAAAGTTTCTTGATAATTGAAAGCCGGTTCGTAATCCATTAAACCAAGTTCGCGGAATTCTGTCTTTTTATTTTGGGTGATGGTCATTTTTGAAATTTAGGAAACCTATAAGTTTTTTTTAAATTAAAATCTTCAAACTCTTCGGCAAAACTTTTACATGAACCGGCGATTTTATCTTATTAAATTCCCCATCAAGATGCCAATTTTTTGTGGAAACTTTAAATTCGATTTCTGAAACAGGAAGATAAGTCACATAATCGTCGTCCTTCAAACGTTTCGTAAACATTCGGAACGCAAAAAAAGGAGAGTAGGTGATCGGAAATTTCTTCACCAAAACCAAATCTACCAAACCGTCACTTTTACTCGCTTTTGGTGCAATGTACGCGTTGTTTCCGAATTGGCGGGTGTTTGCTATATTCAACATCAAATATTTCCCGTTGTATTGCCGGTAATTTTCATCGAGAAACTTCACTTTAATGGGTTTGTAATTAAAGAAAGTTTGTATGGAAACTTTGATGTAATTCTTAAAACCACGCTCGGTTTTTTCAAATTCTTTCACCACCTTTCCGTCAAAACCTGTTCCCGAAACATTGATGGATAATTTGTCATTCACGGTGAAAGTATCAATTTTTCTTGATTTTTTGCCTTTGATTTTTTCTAAGAGTTCATCTAAATTTTTATGAAAATTGGTCTCGTTGGAAAATCCGTTTCCAGAACCCGCAGGAAAAATAGCGAGGATTTTTTCAGTATTGATAAGGTGTTTTGCAACGGTAGAAATCGTTCCGTCACCGCCAATTGCCACAAAAATATCAAACTCATCAAAATGATTCAGAATGTATTGCTGCGTATCTTCAATCGATTCGGAAATAATGTAATAAGGATTTTGCACCTTTTTCTTCAACGAGTCAAGAAAAGGCTGATAATTTTTTTTCGCCGAAAAAGGATTAATGATGAAGGCAACTTTTTCCATGTACTGCAAAAATAAAGAAAGCAAATCAAATTGATTTGCTTTTTGAAAATTTATTGTACTGCGATTCTTTTTAAAAATTCAGGCTTTACCATCAGTTTTATGTCTGAAAATGGAATCTTGATCAAAACTGGGCCGGCTGCATAAGCGGTAATTTCATATTGGTTATAGAGAAAGTACAAATTTTCTTTGTCAAAATAGAAATTATTGTTTGGTGAAATTTCCTTTACCAAAAGCATTTCGCTTTGTCCTTTTCCGGCATCGTTTTTCAGGAAATTATCCATTAAAGCTCTTTTCCAAATATTAGAATCTGGTGTCATCAAAATATCTGAAAGTTGTACCTTTTTATTTTCCTTCAAGTCGAAAACTTTGTAAGTTTCGTTGTAGAAACCGTGTGCACCGCCTGAAAATCCGTCACTTGTATATTGAATGGTCAGTAAATTATTTTCGTTTGAATTGACTTTCATGTCTGAGTTTTCGTACCAAGTTTGTGCAAAGTCGCGTACCAAATCTGATGCGTCTTTTTTGTTTTGCTCGAAATAATTCTGCTGTTGTTTTTTAAGTGCTGTAAGGATGTTTTCTGAAGTGTATTCATCCAAATCGATATTTTTTACGGCATAAATACTGTCAAGAACACCTTTGTTTTTAATGTTTTCAAAAACCAAAGCTTTTGATTTGAAAGCAACCACTAAATTTTCATTAACCTTCACTGAATCGTTTACCGACACCGAATCAATTGCAGATAAAGTTGTTTTTTGAACCTCCATTTTCTCTGGTTCAATGGTGGATTTTGTTTCAACTTTTGCTTTATTGCAGGCGATGAACAGCGCTGTAGATAATAGATAATGTAATTTCATTTTTCGCATTTCTAAATATAAAAAAATACATTTTGTTCACAAAAAAACCGTACAAAAAGTTTGAACGGTTTTTAAAAAAAATATTTCGAAGTTTAAATTTTCTATATTAAGAAATTAAACATCAATTTTTGCGTAGATCGCATTTTTCTCGATAAATTCCCGTCTTGGTGGAACTTCGTCGCCCATCAACATACTGAAAACGTTGTCTGCTTCTGCCAAACTTTCGATGGTAACCTGCTTCAATATTCTTCCTTCAGGATTTAAGGTAGTTTCCCAAAGTTGTTCAGGATTCATTTCACCGAGACCTTTGTAACGCTGAACTTCAACACCTTTTCCGTCGGGAGACATTTCCAATGTGAAATCTTCACGCTCTTTTTCATTGTAGGCATATACTTTCTTGTTGCCTTTTTTCAATAAATACAAAGGAGGTTGTGCGATGTAAATGTAACCGTTTTCAATTAATTCCTTCATATATCTAAAGAAGAACGTCAGAATCAGGGTTGAAATGTGGGAACCATCAATATCGGCATCGGTCATAATTACGATCTTGTGATAACGTAATTTGCTGATGTTTAATGCTTTGGAATCTTCTTCAGTTCCTACGGAAACCCCAAGTGCGGTGTAAATATTTCGGATTTCCTCGTTATCGTACACTTTGTGAAGCATTGATTTTTCCACGTTCAAAATTTTACCTCGCAACGGAAGAATCGCCTGAAAATGACGGTCACGACCTTGTTTTGCGGTTCCACCTGCGGAATCACCCTCAACCAAGAAAATTTCAGAAATTTCAGGGTCTTTTGAGGAACAGTCAGAAAGTTTTCCCGGAAGTCCGCTTCCGCCCATCGGAGATTTTCTTTGAACCAATTCTCTCGCTTTTTTTGCTGCCTGTCTCGCTTTTGCAGCCAAAACTACTTTCTGTACGATCAGTTTTGCTTCGTTCGGATGTTCTTCCAAAAAGTTGGTCAACATTTCACCCACGATTTTATCAACCGCGCCCGAAACTTCGGAGTTACCGAGTTTTGTTTTGGTTTGCCCTTCAAACTGAGGTTCCATTACTTTCACGGAAATCACGGCAGTCAATCCTTCACGGAAATCGTCACCGGTAACTTCCACTTTTTCTTTGGCAGGAAGTCCAAGTTCGTCCGCAAATTTCTTCAAAGTACGCGTCAAAGCACGTCTGAACCCTGCAAGGTGAGTTCCACCTTCGTGCGTGTTGATGTTGTTCACATAGGAGTGAAGATTTTCGTTGTAGGACGTGTTGTAGCGCATTGCAACTTCCACCGGAATGCTGTCTTTTTCGCCTTCCATAAAGATGACGTTTTGCATAATGGCTTCACGGTTTCCATCGATATATTCAACAAACTCCTTTAAACCACCTTCCGAATGAAATTTTTCAAATCTTGGCTCACCGTTTTCGTCCTTATTTCTCTCGTCGGTTAAAGTAATGGTAATTCCTTTGTTCAAAAACGCCAACTCGCGCAATCTTGCCGCCAAAGTATCATAATTGTAAACCAACTCTTGGAAAATCGTGTCGTCCGGTTGAAAGAAAACTTCAGTTCCGGTATGGTCGGAAGTTCCGATTTCATCAACATCAGCCAACGCTTTTCCTTTGGAATACTTTTGTTGATATAATTTTCCGTTTCGGGAAACGGTCGCAATCAAAGAAGTTGAAAGTGCATTCACACAGGAAACCCCAACTCCGTGAAGACCACCGGAAACTTTATAGGAATCTTTGTCGAATTTTCCACCTGCACCAATCTTCGTCATGACCACTTCCAAAGCGGATTTTTGTTCCTTTTGGTGAAAATCTACGGGAATTCCACGACCGTTATCTTTTACGGAAATACTTTCACCTTCGTGAATGGTAACCGCAATCGTATCACAATGTCCTGCTAAAGCCTCGTCAATAGAGTTATCTACTACTTCATAAACCAAGTGGTGAAGACCTCTTGTTCCCACATCACCGATGTACATTGAAGGTCTCAATCGAACGTGTTCAATTCCTTCTAATGCTTGAATACTGTCTGCTGTATATTGTTTTTGACTCATAATTTTTGCAATCTGCTGTCGGCTTTTGGCGTTCAGCAAATGATGATTTTATTTAAAATTTCTGATTGTTTTTGCGTTTTGCAAAGACCAACAAAAATACTGAAAATTATCGGGATATGAAAGTTAAAAAGTGTTAGAAAAGGGAGAAGTTTTCCACAAAAAAATCCTCGGAATTTTGAGGATTTGGTTGGAGTGAGTTTTTACTTTAAAGCGTAGTTTTACGCTAATACAAACTATTTATCCTACAAGATTTGCAAATGGTCGCTTTCCAAATTTTGTTGAAAATTTTTGTATCAATTCTGCTTCAATTATTCTTGGATCTTCGCTTGTCACTTTCCAACAAACTTGCAAATTTTTTGAGTTTTCCAACTGCCAAATAAGCCGACCACCATAGTGACCTACATTTTTTCCATTTCCAAAATTAAAATATTGATTTAATCTTTTCTGTAAATCTGTTGCTTTTCCTATATAAACTATATTACTTGCATTTACCCAATTTTGTTCCAAAGTCTCCAAGTTAACATTTGGATCCTTTCCTTTAAAAAATCCACCCGTACCAATTTCAAGAAACTTACATTCTTTCTCCAAACAAAGAATCAAATAAACTCCATTTTCTTTTGGAATTAAATTCTTATTAACCATTAATTCAGCAATAGTTTTAAATCCTGTAAAACCGTTATCAATCATTTCTTTTTGATCAAAATTTTTCATAATTGTATAGATAAAAATTAGTTTGTTAAACAAAGATAATATTGAGATAATTATTTTCGATGAGTGCTAATTTTCTCATAATTCAGTACCCAATTCATATAGTATTTTGTAAACAACATCGTCTTTTGGAATCGTTTCCTTCTTTTCTGCAAATACTGAACTCAATTGTTTCTCTTTAAACTCATTACCTTTCTTATTAATGAAATGAGAGCAAACTAATTTGTGCCGAAAAGTATCTGTTTCTGAATCTAAATATTTGTCTTGAATTAAAAGAAAAATTAAGTTTGATAATTGTAACTCTGTTCCTAACCATTGAATTTTCTTGTCCCAATCAATACTGAAATGTTTTTTGAAAGTTTCAAAATCGTCAACAAGCAGTTTGTTTTCAGATAATTTCTGATGTAAGGTTTTAATAAAAAACTCCTGATCAATATTTGAATTTAAAAGAAATTGAGATTTTCTTTTATATTTAAAACTCACTTCTTCATCTTCGGTTTTCTTCACTTTCGACATATAAGTATCTATTTTTCGCTTCATTCGGATTAACCGTAATTTCATTGATTGACATTCATCATCAAAGCAATCTTCAATTTCCAACAGCAAATTAATGATTCCTTGTTCATAAGTTCTAAAGTATCCTTCGTAATAAAATTCGTCCTCAATCCTTTCTTCGAATCCTCCTTCATAAAAATCTTCTAACACTAGACGACTGAAATTTTCTTCAAAATTTGTAATAATTTTGTCTTCGTAATGATTTACCAATTCTCTAATTTTACTTAATTCCATATTCAAATAATTTGTACAAAAATAGGCAATCTCACGACTGCCTAGATATATAGATAATAAGTACTAATTTAAAATTAAATCAAACTCATCAATAAATTTTCGTCGATTTTCTCCACTTTCACCAAATTATTCTTCGTTAAATTCTTCGATGCTTTATCCCATTTTTTACCTGAAAGTTGGCTGCGGTTCTTCACTTCTGCCAATTCCATCGGCTCTTCTTGAGAATTTAAAATTTCTAAAATCACTTTTTCGTCTTCTCCCAATTCAACGTGCTTTACTCCCTCTCCTTCGGAGAGGGTCGGGGTGAGGACTTTTTCAGGCTTCATCTGCGGAAAAAAGAGCACTTCCTGAATCGATGCATTATTCGTTAAAAACATAATCAAACGGTCCATTCCAATTCCAAGTCCTGAAGTTGGTGGCATTCCGTATTCCAAAGCGCGAATGAAATCGTTGTCGATGAACATCGCTTCGTCATCGCCTCTTTCCGAAAGTGCCAATTGTGCTTCGAAACGCTCTCTTTGGTCAATCGGATCGTTCAACTCGGAATAAGCGTTTGCGATTTCTTTTCCGCAAACCATTAATTCAAAACGCTCGGTTAAACCGTCTTTGCTTCTGTGTTTTTTGGTTAAAGGCGACATTTCAATCGGATAATCGGTGATGAAAGTCGGCTGAATGAAGTTTCCTTCACATTTTTCGCCAAAAATTTCATCGATTAATTTTCCTTTGCCCATCGTTTCGTCCACTTCAATTCCGATGGATTTTGCGAAATCGTACAATTCTTTTTCAGACTTTCCGGTGATGTCGAAACCTGTAAATTTTTGAATAGCTTCCGTCATCGAAACTCTTGGATAAGGCGCTTTCCAATTGATTTTATGTTCTCCAAATTGAGATTCTGTCGTTCCGTTTACGGCAACTGCACAACTTTCGAGCAATTTTTCAGTGAAATCCATCATCCAGTTGTAATCTTTGTAGGCAACGTAAATTTCCATCGCCGTAAATTCCGGATTGTGGGTTCTGTCCATTCCTTCATTTCTGAAGTTTTTTGAAAATTCATAAACACCGTCGAATCCACCAACAATCAGTCTTTTCAGATACAATTCGTTGGCGATTCGCATATATAAAGGAATATCCAAAGAATTGTGATGCGTGATGAAAGGTCGAGCTGCAGCCCCACCCGGAATCGACTGTAAAATCGGGGTTTCCACCTCAAAATATCCTGCTTCGTTGAAGAAATTTCGCATCGCGTTGAACATTTTTGTTCTTTTCACAAAAACTTCTTTTACGTGCGGATTTACGGTTAAATCTACGTAACGCTGTCTGTAACGTAATTCCGGGTCATTGAAAGCATCGTGAACTACTCCATTTTCATCAGTTTTTGCTTGGGGAAGTGGACGCAAAGATTTGGTTAATAGCGTGAAATTTTTCACCATCACCGTCATTTCACCAACCTGAGTTTTAAACAATTCGCCCTCAACACCAATGATGTCACCGATGTCCAAAAGATGTTTGTAAACCTCGTTATAAAGTTCTTTATCATCGCCCGGGCAAATTTCATCACGGTTAAAATACACCTGAATTTTTCCTTCAGAATCCTGCAATTCCGCAAAACTTGCTTTTCCCTGAATTCTGCGGCTCATCAATCGACCTGCGATGATGACTTTCTTGCCTTCCTCGAAATTTTCTTTGATGGATTTTGTGGTATCGGTGATTTTATATTCGGCTGCCGGAAACGCATCAATCCCCAATTCAGTGAGTTTCTGCAATTTTTCGCGGCGGATAATTTCCTGTTCTGATAACGACATTTTTCTTAATCTTTTTAAACGTGCAAAAATACGGATTTTTTCATAAAAAAAGACAGCAATAAGCCGTCTCTTTATTGAGATTGTACCTCAACAAAAACTATTTTTTTGCTGTTGAATCCACTTTAACTGCAACAGCATCCGTTTTAACAACCGCTTGGTCTGAAGGTTTCGCTGCTGATGCAGAATCTGTAACCTCTACTTTTGGTTCTTCCATCATCACGTTACTTTCGGAAGATTTATTTTTCTTTGAACAACTTACCAAAACTGCAATTCCAAATAATACAAATACTGATTTTTTCATAATTTTAAATTTATTTTTGCGCAAAAATAAGAGAAACTTTAGTAAACATGTTTTTAATCATTCTAATTTCTATGGAAAATATTTTTTGAATAATTTATTTCTATAACTTTGTAGGAGAAAATCATAGCGTTGAAAAAGTTACTGACCTATTTTTTACTTTCGCTTTACCTTCTGTCCTTCACAGAAGCAAGACAGGTCTTGAAACTTCCCAACCTTATTGAACACTATATTTCCCACGAACTTCGCGACAAAAACACCACACTTTATTCTTTTATCAAGATGCATTATTTGGATGCTCCTGTGAAGGATTCAGATTACAATCAGGATATGTCTTTGCCGTTTAAAACGCACGATTTATCGCCAATTTCTATCAATTTGGTAGTGCCGCCGAAGAAAATTGAGTTCAGTTTTGAACAGAAAAAATTATTCGTAGAGAAAAAGCAGAATTTCGCTTATTCTGAAACTTTCTATCCTTCCGTTTTTCAAAAAATTTGGCAACCGCCTAAGATTTAATTTAAAAATTTTTTCGATAATAAATTGTGTCTTATCTTATTGATTTGACACCGTTTAAAATTATACAAAAGCAAATTTTTAAATTTTATCAAAATGAATAACGCACACTTGCATTTGGTTGTCAACCATTTGCCCATCATATTTCCATTCGTAGGAATCATCATTCTATTAATCGGAGTTTTCACAAAGTCCGAGGTTTCAAAAAGAAACGCATACCTAATTTTCATGCTTGGCGCAATCGCTTCTATTGCAGCGATGGCAACCGGAGAAGGCGCTGAAGAAGGCGTAGAAAACATTTCAGGAGTTTCCGAAAGTTTGATAAAAACTCACGAAGAAGCCGCAGAACTTTTCGCAGGATTTTCTTATCTTTTGGGTGGAATTTCACTGATTGGACTTTTATCAAGTTTCAAAAACTTCACTTTTTCAAAATTTTTCCCATTTATTACTTTGATTGTTGCAGTTACTGCCATATATTTTGCACAAAAAGCAGGAAATACAGGCGGAGAAATTCGTCACACGGAAATTCGCAACGGCGCAACCGTTCAAAACGGCGACCATGATGAAAACGGTGGCGAAAACAATCAAAAAGGCGAAGAAAACCACGAAGATTAATCCTCTCACGGATTTGCACAGATTTTCACCGATACTTTAGTAGAGTATCGGATTGAAAAAGATGAAAAATGAATTGATCCGTGAAAATCTCTGTCATCCGTGAGAAAAAAAAAAAAAAAAATGTTAAACAAAATCATAGAATTTTCCATAAAAAACAAACTCATCATCATTTTAATGACTTTGGGTTTAATTATTTACGGAATTTTTGAAGTTAAAAAATTACCGATTGATGCGGTTCCTGATATCACCGATAATCAGGTGCAAATCATCACGGTTTCGCCAAGTTTGGGCGCTCCCGATGTGGAAAGGTTTATCACTTTTCCGTTGGAACAGGCGAATAATAATATTGCGGGGATTAAACAAATGCGCAGTTTTTCGCGTTTCGGACTTTCCGTCATTACGATAGTTTTCGAGGACGATATTGATTTGCATCTGGCGCGTCAACAGGTTGCAGAACGATTGCAACAGGTTTCCAAAGACATTCCTACAAGTTTGGGAACTCCACAAATGGCGCCGATTTCCACAGGTTTGGGAGAAATCTACCAGTATGTTGTTCGTCCAAAAAAAGGTTACGAACACCGTTATAACGCGATGCAACTCAGAACTATTCAAGATTGGGTAGTTCGCCGACAACTTGTGGGAACGGAAGGTGTGGCCGATGTTGCGAGTTTTGGTGGTGATTTGAAGCAGTATGAAGTCGCCATAAATCCGTCCCAACTGCAATCGATGGGCGTTACGATGACCGAAGTTTTCGACGCACTTTCCAAAAACAACCAAAATACAGGCGGCGCTTATATTGAAAAAGGTCCGAGTGTTTTGTTCATTAGAACCGAAGGTTTGGTTGGAAAAATTTCGGACATCGAAAATATTGTCGTGAAAAATCTTCCCGACGGAACACCAATTTTGGTTAAAAATATCGGAACCGTTCAATACGGAAAAGCCATTCGCTACGGTGCCATGACTTACAACGGCGAAGGCGAAGTTGCGGGTGCAGTTGTGATGATGATGAAAGGCGCGAACTCCAACGAGGTGATTGCCAAAGTAAAAACCCGAATTGAAGAAATTCAAAAAACACTTCCTGAAGGTGTGAAAATTGACGCATTTCTCGACCGCACAAAAATGGTGAACAACGCGATTGGAACAGTAGAAAAAAACTTGATGGAAGGTGCATTAATCGTAGTTTTCGTGTTGGTTTTATTCCTTGGAAATTTCCGTGCAGGACTTTTGGTGGCGTCCGTAATTCCTTTAGCGATGCTTTTTGCCATCATTATGATGAATATTTTCGGTGTTTCCGGCAACTTGATGAGTTTGGGAGCGCTCGATTTCGGGTTGATTGTCGATGGAGCTGTTATCATTGTGGAAGCGGTTTTACACCGATTGCAGCACTTAAAAATCTATCAGGGAAAAACCATTTCCCAAAAATTTATAGATGATGAAGTTTATACTTCTGCTAGTAAAATGATGAATTCTGCTGTTTTTGGGCAAATCATTATCCTTATCGTTTACCTTCCAATTCTCACGCTTCAAGGAATTGAAGGAAAAATGTTCAAACCAATGGCGCAAACGGTAATTTTCGCTTTGTTGGGTGCATTTATCCTTTCGTTGACTTACATTCCGATGATGAGTACGCTGTTTCTTTCCAAAAAAATTGAGCATAAGAAAAACTTTTCCGACAAAATGATGGAAAAATTGGAAAGGCTTTACGATTTTTCATTAAATAAAGTGTTGAGAATTCCAAACATCGTGTTTTTCGGTGTGGTTGGATTGTTTTTCGTAGCGATTTTTGTGATGACGAGATTGGGCGGCGAATTTATTCCAAGTCTTCCTGAAGGTGATTTTGCGGTAGATACAAGAGTTTTGCCCGGAAGTAATTTGAAAACTTCAACGGATGCCGTTCAGAAATCTTCTCAAATTTTATTGAAAAAATTCCCTGAAATCGAAAAAATTGTAGGAAAAACCGGTAGTTCCGAAATTCCGACCGACCCGATGCCGATTGATGCGAGTGATATGATGATTATCCTAAAACCTCGTGATGAATGGACTTCCGCGAAATCCTACAACGAACTTTCCGAAAAAATGTCCGCCGAACTCAAGAAATATTTGATTGGCGTTACCTACTCTTTTCAATATCCTGTTGCGATGCGTTTCAACGAATTGATGACGGGAGCACGACAAGATGTGGTTTGTAAAATTTATGGTGAAAACCTCGATACATTGAAGGTTTACGCTGAAAAATTAGGCGAAATTTCCAAAAAAATCCACGGCGCACAAAATATCTATGTGGAACCCGTTTCCGGAATGCCACAAATTGTAATTACTTATAAAAGAGAAGCACTTTCGCAGTTTGGTTTAAATGTAAATGATGTGAACAACATCGTGAACACCGCATTTGCGGGACAAGCCACCGGTTCCGTTTTTGAGGGCGAGAAAAAGTTCGATTTGGTCGTTCGTTTGAGCGGCGAAAAACGAAAAAATGTGGAAGATGTGAATAATTTGCTGATTTCAACACCAATAGGAAGTGAAATTCCGTTGAGTTCCGTTGCAAATGTTGAGTTGAAGGAAAGTATCAACCAAATTCAGCGAGAAAATGCAATGCGAAGAATTATCGTCGGTTTCAATGTTCGTGAGCGAGATATACAATCCACCGTTGAAGATTTACAGGCAAGTGTCGAAAAAAATCTGAAACTTCCAACAGGTTATTCCATAAAATACGGCGGAACATTTGAAAATCTTCAACAGGCAAAATCACGCCTTGGAATTGCGGTTCCCGTGAGTTTATTATTAATTTTATTGATGCTGTATTTCGCCTTCAATTCCATCAAATACGGTTTGCTGATTTTCTCAGCAATTCCACTTTCGGCAATCGGCGGAATTCTCTCCCTTTGGTTGCGCGATATGAATTTTAGTATTTCCGCAGGTGTAGGTTTCATCGCCCTTTTCGGTGTAGCTGTATTGAACGGAATTGTATTAATTGCAGAATTTAACCGCCAAAAAGAATTCCACAAAGATTTGCGCGATGTTGTAAAAATCGGCGGAAAAATGCGTTTGCGTCCCGTTTTGATGACGGCTTTCGTTGCTTCTCTCGGATTTTTGCCAATGGCAACTTCCACCGGAGAAGGCGCCGAAGTTCAGCGACCACTCGCAACCGTAGTAATCGGCGGACTTTTACTCGCAACTTATCTCACGCTTTATCTTTTGCCGGTAATGTATATTTGGTTTGAAACCCATTTACCGGATAAACGCAGAAAATTGAAAGAAATCAGTGATGCAGAGGATGGATATGAGTTGTAAGGAAGATGGAAGTTCGAAGTTGGAAGTTGGGAGACCGAAGTCCGAAGTCCGAAGACGGAAGATGAAAAACTTCTTTGCCGTCTTTGAAAGTAAAATTTTAGAAATAAAATCGATTTTTAAAATTTATGTGAACTTCTAAAACCAATTCGTTCCACCTCAAAAAATAATAACTTTTGTGCCTTTTGTGGTTTAAAATCTAAAATAAAATGAACAAAAAACTTTTAATAATACTCACTTTTTCGGTTTTCAAAATTGGATTTTCGCAAACTCCAATTTCCTTGGAAGCCGCCTACGAAAAAGCCCTCAACAACAACCTGAATGTGAAATCAGGACAATTGAAGATAGATTATCAGGACAAAATAAAAAATTCCTACGCCGTTATCGACCCTTTGAATATTTCCGGAGAAATCGGACAAATGAATTCGGCGTATGTGGACAATGGAATTTCCGTCAATCAAACGCTTCGTTTACCTGCTTTTTATAAAAGTCAGAAACAGGTTTTGTTGGAAGAATGGAAAAATGCAGCAGTCACTTTAGATGTTCAAAAATGGCAACTAAAACGCGAAATTGCTCTGATTTACAACAACTTAAATTATTTCGATGAAAAGCAAAAGTTGCTAAAAAAAGCGCAGGATATTTATTCGGAATATTACAAAAAATCCGAACTTCGTTTGAAGACGGGCGAAAGCAATATTTTAGAAAAAACGACAGCAGAAAATTATCGAAGTCAGGCGGAAATCCAAACCCAAAGTCTTCTGAGAGATCGTGATGTCGCGCTTTATCAATTCAATTACCTCATTAATGATGGCGAAATTTACACCAATCAAAAACAAGATTTCTACAATATGAATTTTATTCTTGATAAAAATTACACCGGAAATTCATTGGTTTTGAAACAGTTGGAGCAGCAAAAAAACATCGAAAACGCCAAATTGGAAGCCGAAAAAAAGAAACTTTTACCAAGCTTTAATGTCGGACTAAAATCAATGACAATGCGAGGAAACGGAGCCGATGACAAAAATTACGACGGAATGCACCGCTTTCAATCTGGCGTGATTGGTGTTGGTTTGCCGATTTTCAATTCTGCCCAAAAATCGTTGATTGAAGGACAAAAAATCAACCAACAAATTGCCGAAAACAACTATCAATTGGCGGTTCGCAACCTAAAAAACCAATACGCAAAAACCTACGGAGAATATCAAAAACTAAAATCAGAAATCGAATATTATCAAACCAAAGGTTTAAAAAACGCCGAAACCATAATGTTTACCGCTAATTTACTCCAAAAAGAAGGCGAAATCAACTATTTGGAATACACAATGCTCGTGAACCAAAGTTTGGACATCCAAAACAAATACATTGATGCGCAGAAACTTTTAAACGAAAAAATCATAGAACTGAACAGTTTGAAAAGTGAATAGTGAATCCGTCTCGCTGTGAATAGTGAATTTAAAAATAAGAATTTGAATTATTGAATTGCCAATTATCAAACAATTTCAAACCAATTCAAATTATATTAAACTAAAGAATTTATAATAATGAAAAAATCAATAATAATTATACTTTCGGTCTTTCTAATTTTAGCTTGCTCGAAAAAAGAAGAAACCAAAACCGAAGAAACCTTCGCCATTTCCGGCAACCAAATCACCCTCACCGATTTGCAGAAAAAAACAGCCGGAATTGAAACAACCACTCTCAACAACCAAAACATCGGCAACAAAATTTTGCTCACCGGACAAATCAATGTTCCACCAACAGGAATGGCGGGAGTATCTGCTACAACAGGTGGAATTGTGAAAGTTGCCCGTTTTATGCCCGGAAATTATGTGTCGCGCGGACAAACTTTGGCGGTGGTGGAAAATCCTGAAATGGCGCAACTTCAGCAGGATTATCTTCAGGCAAAAGCCAATCTCGGTTACGCTCAAAAAGATTACGAACGCCAAAAATATTTGAACAAATACCAGGCAAGTTCCGACAAAGCAACGCAACGCGCCGCAAGTGAAGCCCAAAATCAAAGCGCCGCCGTAAACGGAATTGCCTCAAAATTAAAATCTTACGGCATCAATCCGAGTTCCGTTTCCAACGGAAATATTCGCAAATCGGTTGCGATTGTTGCGCCAATTTCAGGTTATGTTTCCAAGGTGAATGTCACGCTCGGACAGTTCGTTTCGCCTGCGGAAGTGCTCTACGAAATCGTGAACAACGGCGAAACACATCTCGCCCTCAAAGTTTTTGAAAAAGATTTGAACAAAATTTCCCTCGGACAAAAAGTTTACGGCTTTACCAACCAAAATCCAGAGAAAAAATACGCCGCAACGGTCGCATTAATCGGCAAAGATTTCACGCCCGACCGCAGCGTTTTGGTGCACTGTCATCTCATCGATAAGGACGCCTCGCTCATTCCCGGAACCTTTATGAATGCGGAGGTTGAAGTCGGTGCGGCCGAAGGTTTCATCATTCCCGACGACGCGATTGTCACTTGGGAAAACAAGCAGTATATTTTCGAGGAAATCAAGCCAAAAACCTATAAAATGTTTCCCATAACCATCGGAAATTCCGAAAACGGCTACACGCAATTGGTCAATTTCGAAATCCGAAACGCCAACAAAACCTTCGTCACCAAAGGCGCTTATCACCTATTGATGGCTTTGAAAAACGTGGAAGAATAAAGAGTTTGAAGTCGGGAAACCGAAATCTGAAGATTAAAAAATCTCAAAAACTCTCTAAAACTACCACTCTCAAACAATAATTTGGAGCCGGGAACCTGCTTTCGCTACTCGCTTTTTTTCGGCGGCGGCTTCGTCGCCGCCGAAAAAAGAGCTCAGACACGCCGCTCAATCAGGGCTAGTTACGAGCAGGAATTTTTAGAAAAGTTTGTCATAATTAAGATCGTTCATCCGATAGGATATGTGATATCTGTGAGAGAAAAAAAAAAAAAATAATTAAAATAAAAAAAATGGAAAATAAACTTACTTTAGAAAACTACATGGACAACCACTACATCCACCGCAGTAATTGGCTTCGAGCCGCTGTTTTGGGTGCAAACGACGGAATTATTTCAATTTCGAGTTTGGCGATTGGTGTTGCAGCGGCAAGTTCAACACGGGAACCGATACTTTTAGCGACCGTTGCAGGTTTGGTTGCAGGTGCATTGTCGATGGCCGCAGGCGAATATGTTTCCGTAAGTTCACAAACCGACATTGAAAAAGCCGATATCGAACGCGAAAAAATAGAACTGAAAGAAATGCCGGAAGAAGAACTCCAAATTTTGGCTCAGATTTATGAAAACCGTGGACTGAAAAAAGAAACGGCACTGCTTGTTGCCAAAGAACTCACCGAAACTGATGCTTTAGCAGCTCATGTTCGCGACGAATTGGGCATCAACGAAATCAGTCAGGCAAATCCTTTGCAGGCGGCTCTTGCTTCGGGAGCGGCTTTCACTGTTGGAGGTGTTCTTCCACTTTTGGTCACCCTTTTTGCTCCCGTTCAAAATATGGAATATTGGCTGTACGGATTTACCATCGTTTTCCTTGGAATTTTAGGCACCGTTTCCGCAAAAGTTGGTGGTTCAAGTATTATGAAAGCGATTATGAGAATTATTATTTGGGGAACTATCGCAATGATTTTATCTGCTTTGGTTGGATATCTTTTCGGGGTGAATGTTGCCTAAAACTTAATGAATTGAGATTTTGAATGAAAAATTTTAAAAAATGTTTTCAAAATCAAAAATCATTTCTATATTTGTCCCAATGAAAATAACAAACAACAATTGGTGGTGGCTTCAAAACTCTCAAGGTCTTGAACACTATTCTTTTGCTTAAAAATATTGAAACCAAAAATTTAGAAAAAGGCTTTGACATATATGTTGAAGCCTTTTTTTTGTCATTGCGAGCGAACCGTAGCAAACCCAACTAAAATATTTTAAACTTTAATTTAAAATGAATTTCATCCAAAAAACCAAAATAAAAACCACCGTAAAATCTACCTTAAGCGACCTTTTCACGCCAATTGGGATTTACGTGCGACTTCGCGACCAATTTCGTGACACGATTCTTTTGGAAAGTGCGGGAAACCAAAATTCTGAAAATTCTTTCTCATTTATCGCGGTGAATGCCATTGCAGGAATTGAAATCCGAAACTTTGTGGAAGCCGAGATAAAATTCCCCTTAGAAAGTCCTCAAAAAATCAATATTGAAAAGGAAAAACTTACCGATTTGCTTCAAAGTTTTTCCAAAACTTTTGAGTGTGAAACCCCGAAACATGACATCGGGAAACAGGCGCAAGGTTTTTTTGGATATACTAGTTACGACGCGATTCCTTTTTTTGAAAACATCAAATTCAAAGAGATTTCCGAAGAGAATAAAATTCCATTGTTGAGGTATCGACTTTATCAGTATGTGATTGCCATCAATCATCACAATGACGAAATGTTTTTGATTGAGAACAAAATCGAGGGTTTAAAATCTGAAATTTCAACTATTGAAAATTTAATCAACCAAAAAAATGCGCCCGTTTTTCCTTTTGAAATCATGGGGAACGAAACTTCAAATTTAACAGATGAAGCATACAAAAATTCGGTGGAGTTGGCGAAAAAACACTGTTTCCGAGGCGACGTTTTCCAATTGGTTTTGAGCAGACGATTTGAACAAAAATTTCGTGGCGACGAATTCAATGTTTATCGTGCTTTGCGAAATATCAATCCTTCACCTTATTTATTTTTCTTTGATTACGGTGATTATAAATTAATTGGCTCAAGTCCTGAAAGTCAACTGATTATCAAAAATAAACAAGCCATCATTCATCCTATCGCGGGAACTTTCAAGCGAACAGGAAATGTAGAAAAGGATTTGGATTCTGCAGAAGAACTTAAAAAAGACCCGAAAGAAAACGCGGAACATACGATGCTTGTTGACTTGGCGCGAAATGATTTGAGCATTTGTGGAAAAAATACTCAAGTTTCAAAATTGAAGGAAATTCAGTTTTTTTCACACGTCATTCACATGGTTTCGGAAGTCGTGACGGAAGTTTCAGAAAATCAGAATCCTTTTGAAATGATTGCCACCACCTTTCCACAGGGAACTTTGAGCGGTGCACCGAAATTCCGTGCTATGCAGTTGATTGACTATTACGAAAAAACTTCACGCAGTTATTACGGAGGTTGCATCGGTTTTGTCGGTTTTGACGGCAGCTGTAATCAGGCGATTATGATTCGGACTTTTTTAAGCAAAAACAACACGCTATTTTATCAAGCAGGTGCAGGAATTGTTGCTAAATCCTCCGCAGAAAGTGAATTGCAGGAAGTGAACAATAAATTAGGTGCGCTGAAAAAAGCGATTAGTAAAGCAGAAAAAATATAATATAACAATGTAATAATCTACCAATGTGAAAATTTAGGATTGTTAAATTTTTACATTGGTAAATTGGTAAATTAAATATAATGAAAATCTTAGTTTTTGATAATTACGACAGTTTCACCTACAATTTGGTTCAGATGATTGAGCAGATTGTCGGCGAAAAAGTAGACGTTTTCCGCAACGACCAAATTTCTTTGGAAGACATTGAAAAGTACGACAAAATTATACTTTCTCCAGGTCCAGGAATTCCCGAAGAAGCAGGGATTTTATTGGATTTAATAAAAAAATATGCATCCACAAAATCTATTTTCGGCGTTTGTCTTGGCCAACAGGCGATTGCGGAAGCATTTGGCGGAAGTCTGATTAATCTTTCCGAAATTTTTCACGGCGTTGCAACGGAATCCAAACAAATTAAGGAACATCAAATTTTCAAAAATTTGCCCGAAACTTTGGAAGTCGGACGTTATCATTCTTGGGCGGTAAATCCCGATGATTTTCCCGAAGAACTGGAAATCACATCTATTGATAAAGACGGAATGATTATGAGTTTGAAACACAAAAACTACGATGTTCACGCCGTTCAATATCATCCCGAAAGTATTTTGACACCGAACGGAAAACAAATTTTGGAGAATTTTCTTAATGGTTAATTATAAATTGTTAATTGTTAATATTTCGAATTTTTGAATCAATCATTAACAATTAACCACTAACAATTCTAATGAAACAGATTTTACAATATTTATTCAACCACAACACGCTTTCAAAAGCCGAAGCAAAAGCAATTCTGATTGAAATTGCGCAGAACAAATTCAACGAAAATGAAGTCACTTCTTTTGTCACCGTTTTCCTGATGAGAAGTATTACTTTGGAGGAACTGGAAGGATTTCGCGAGGCGCTTCTTGCACTTTCGCTTCCAGTTGAATTGCAGGAAGATGATTTGCTCGACATCGTGGGAACAGGCGGCGATGGAAAAAACACCTTCAACATTTCTACTTTGGCAAGTTTCGTGGTGGCAGGAACAGGACAAAAAGTGGCCAAACACGGAAACTACGGTGTTTCCACGATTTCAGGCTCATCCAATGTTTTGGAAGAATTGGGTTATCAATTTAAAAATAACAGTGTCGATTTGCAAAGGGATTTAGATAAGGGAAACATTTGTTTTCTCCATGCACCGATTTTTCACCCCGCTTTGAAATCGGTTGCACCACTCCGAAAAGGTCTTGGTTTGCGCACTTTTTTCAATATTTTGGGTCCGCTTGTAAATCCTGCTAAACCAAAATATGCGCTTATTGGCGTTTACAATTTGGAAATCGCAAGGATTTACCAGTATCTTTTGCAGAAAGGCAGCCAAAATTTCACCTTAGTTCACGCGTTGGACGGTTACGATGAAATCTCGTTAACTTCCGACACGAAAATTTTCGACAAAAAGGGTGAACATATCCATTCTGCTCAAGATTTAGGGTTTAAAAATATTGTTCCCGAAAGTATTTTCGGTGGAAATTCCAAACAGGATTCCGCAAAAATTTTTATGGATATATTACAAGGAAATGGAACGGGTGAACAGAATTCGGTTGTGATTTCAAATGCTGCAATGGCATTGAAAACCACAGAAAAATTTGGTAATTATGAAGACTGTCTTGCGCTTGCAAAAGAAAGTTTGGAGAGTGGAAAAGCGTTGAATTGTCTTCTACAAATAATTAATAATTAACATTGAAAAATTAATAATTTTTAAAATGTTGAAGCACTTTGCATTGAAAATATGACCATTTTAGATAAAATAATAGCAAGAAAAAAAGAAGAAATTGCAAAAGCAAAATCCAAAATTTCTATTGAAGAACTAAAAAATTCAGAATTTTTTGGAAGGCCAACATTTTCCCTGAAAGAAACCCTAAAAACCAAATCAGGAATTATTGCCGAGTTTAAGCGAAAATCACCGTCAAAAGGAATAATTAATGATAAAGTGTCACCTTTGGAAGTCGTTTCTGCGTATGAAAAATTTGGGGCAAGCGGAATTTCAATTCTTACAGATACGGACTTTTTTGGCGGAAATTTTCAGGATATTTTGGAAGTTAGAAATTCCATCAACATTCCGATTTTGCGCAAAGATTTTATGATTGATGGATACCAATTTTATGAAGCCAAATCAATCGGAGCAGACGTTGTTTTGTTGATTGCATCTTGTCTTTCACCAAATCAAGTTCAGGAATTTACAGCATTGGCGCACGAACTCAATTTGGAAGTTTTGTTGGAAATTCATACCGAAGATGAGTTGCAACATTTCAATAAAAACATTGATTTAGTAGGCATTAATAATCGAAATCTAAAAGATTTCAAAGTAAATTTGCAACATTCGGTTAATCTCAAAAATCTCTTGCCAAAAGATACTCTATCGGTTGCCGAAAGTGGAATTTACAGCGTTGAAGATTTTAAATATTTAAAGGAAAAAGGATTCGACGGATTTTTAATGGGAGAATATTTTATGAAAGACCAGAATCCTGCGGAAAAATTTGCGGAATTTTCCAATGAGATAATTTCTTAATTAATTCACTGTGGAAAAAAAATCTCAAATCTCAAATCTCCAATCTCAAATCAAGTTAAAGGTTTGCGGTTTAACGAAGTTGAATCAAATTCAGGAATTAATTAATTTGAATGTAGATTTTCTTGGTTTTATTTTCTACGAAAAATCGCCAAGATTTCTTTTAAATCATTTAAGTTTTGATGAATTAAAATCTATAAATCATAAAGGAAAAGTTGGAGTTTTCGTCAATGAATCCATTGAAAAAATTATTGAAATAGCGGAAAGGGGTGGTTTAAACTATATTCAACTCCACGGCGATGAAGACGAACAATTCATTTTAAATCTAAGACAAAAATTAAATGAAAACATCAAAATAATTAAAGTTTTCAGAGTCGGAACACAAAACTTAAAACTTGAAACTTGGAACTTGAAACCAATCGATTACTTCTTGTTCGACACCGATTCCCAATCTTTTGGCGGAACAGGACAAACTTTTGATTGGAATATTTTAAATAATCTAGAAATTCCAAAACCCTATTTTTTGAGCGGCGGAATTTCACTTGAGAATTTTGAAAACATTAAAGATTTAAACCAAAAACCTCTTGCGTTGGACATCAACTCAAAATTTGAAGCAGAACCTGGAATTAAGGATTTAGAAAAAGTAAAAAAAATTAAAACACTACTACAAGATGAATTATAAAAACCCCGACGAAAACGGTTATTACGGCGAATTTGGAGGCGCATTTATTCCCGAAATGCTTTATCCAAATGTTGCCGAATTGCAATCAAAATATTTAGAAATTATTGAATCCGATGAATTTCAAAATGAGTTTAAAGATTTACTAAAAAACTACGTTGGTCGCGCAACACCACTTTATTTTGCCAAAAACTTGAGTGAAAAATATGGTGCCCAAATTTATCTGAAAAGAGAAGATTTGAATCACACGGGAGCACATAAAATCAACAACGCTTTAGGTCAGGCTTTGCTAGCTAAAAAATTAGGTAAAAATCGCATAATTGCAGAAACGGGAGCCGGACAACACGGCGTTGCGACGGCTACTGCATGTGCTTTGCTTGGTTTGGAATGCATTATTTATATGGGAGAAATCGACATTGCTCGACAAGCACCAAATGTCGCACGAATGAAAATGCTTGGTGCAAAAGTTGTTCCTGCAAAATCAGGTTCAAAAACGCTGAAAGATGCGGTGAATGAAGCACTTCGAGATTGGATTAATAATCCTGTGACTACTCACTACATTATTGGAAGCGTGGTTGGTCCGCACCCTTTTCCTGATTTGGTTGCGCGGTTTCAAAGTGTGATTTCTAAGGAAATAAGGGAACAACTTAGTGAGAAAATCGGCAGAAAAAACCCTGATTATGTCATCGCTTGCGTTGGCGGCGGAAGCAATGCGGCAGGAACTTTTTACCATTTCGTGAATGAAGAAAATGTGAAGTTGATTGCCGCAGAAGCAGGCGGTTTTGGAATAGATTCGGGTAAATCTGCAGCGACGACTTTTTTGGGAACTCTGGGTGTTTTACACGGCAGCAAAAGTTTGGTGATGCAGGATAAAGACGGACAAGTAACCGAACCACACTCCATTTCCGCAGGTTTGGATTATCCGGGAATCGGGCCTTTTCATGCGAATTTATTTCAGGAAAATCGTGCGGAATTTTTCAGCATTAATGATGATGAAGCGTTGAAATCCGCTTTTGAACTGACAAAGTTGGAGGGAATTATTCCTGCTTTGGAAAGTGCGCACGCTTTGGCGGTTTTGGAAAAGAAGAAGTTTGGAGAAAAAGAGGTATTGGTAATTTGTTTGAGCGGACGTGGTGATAAGGATATGGAAACGTATTTGCAAAAGATGGGAGATGGAAGATGGAAGAATGAAGATTAAGAAATCTAAAAACTTTTAAAACTAAATTTTATGAACAAAGATAACTTCGGACTTCGGACTTCGGACTTCGGACTTCAAAAAAAACTCAATATATATTTCACCGCAGGAATACCGAATTTGGAAGACACGGGGAAAATTGCGAAATTAATCCAAGATTCAGGTGCAGATATGATGGAAATAGGTATTCCATATTCCGACCCGGTTGCTGATGGACCTGTAATTCAGGAAGGACACGTTTTAGCGTTACAGAACGGTATGACCATCAAAAAACTTTTCGAGCAGTTGGCGGAAATAAAAGAATCCGTCACGATTCCTAAAATTTTAATGGGATACCTAAATCCTGTAATTCAGTTTGGATTTGAAAATTTCTGCAAAAAATGTCAGGAAGTTGGGATTTTCGGATTGATTTTGCCTGATTTGCCACCTTTTGAATTTGAAAAAAAGTATCAGCAAATTTTGGAGAACTATGGATTGAATTTCATTTTCTTGGTAACACCCGAAACTTCGGAAGAGCGCATCAAATACTTGGATTCTTTGAGTTCGGGCTTTTTGTACGCCGTTTCAAGTTCATCAACAACAGGGAAGGAAAATGCAAATGTGAAGAATGAAGAATATTTGGAAAGACTTTCAACATTAAACTTAAAAAATCCCGTGTATGTTGGTTTTGGGATTAAGAACAAAATTGACTTTGAATCTGTTACAGAAAATTTGGACGGTGGTATTATTGGAACTGCATTTGTAAAAATATTGCTTGAAAATAAAGGTTTTGAAGAAAAAGCCAAAAGTTTTATTCATAGCATAAAGAATTAAATATTTAAATTTGCCTTCATTAAACCTTATAGATTTCCTAGCAAACCAATAAAAATATTTTGAAAATAAAACTCACCAAACAATCCGGTATTTACACGCTAACTTCCGAACAGAAGCTTCCGATTTCTTTGGAAAAAGCTTGGGAGTTTTTTACGCTTCCTACCAATTTGGACAGAATTACGCCGAAAGAAATGCAGTTCGAAATCACGAACAATCCATCTGCAAAAACGTATCTCGGACAAATCATCACCTATAAAATCGGCATTTTACCTTTTATTAAAAGCAATTGGATTACCGAAATCACCCATTTTGAAAGCCCAAATAAAAATGATCATAAAAGCAGTTTCTTTGTGGATGAACAACGTTTCGGACCTTATGCAATGTGGCATCACGAACATCATTTTCAAGAGATTTCTGATAGAGAAGTTTTGATGACCGACATTGTCAACTTTAAACTTCCTTTTGGAATTTTGGGGGATTTATTGGCAGGAAATTATGTGAGAAACAAGGTGAAATTTATTTTTGAAAGTCGATTTAAAATTCTTGAAAATATTTTTGAAGCTGACTAGATTTATACTCTTTTAACGCTCAAACTCTCAAACTCTCAGACTCTCACACAACACTACTCCACTGCGACAGAATCATCGCCACGTCCATCTGCTACTGCGGTTGCGTTTCCTTTTTCATCAAGCACAATCATTTCGGTTCTGCCGATTTGGTTCCATCTTTCAATTTTGTAACCGAGTTTTTCTAAATTAGAAATGGTGGTTTCAGGGAAATGTTTTTCTACCGCAACAACTTCCGGAAGCCATTGATGATGAAATTTTGGAAGATTGACAGAAAAATTTGGATTCAGTTTAAAATCCACCACATTCACGATCGACTGATAAACAGAAGTTGGAATCGTAGTTCCACCTGGAGTTCCGACGACGATGAAAGGTTTTCCGTTTTTCAAAACAATGGTCGGAGTCATCGAGGAAAGCATTCTTTTTCCCGGCTCAATTTTATTCGCTTCACCGCCAACTGCGCCGAACATATTGGGAACGCCCGGTTTGATGGAGAAATCGTCCATTTCATTGTTGAGGAAAAATCCTGCACCAGAAACGACAACTTTACTTCCATAAAGTCCGTTCAAAGTCGTGGTGACTGCAACTGCATTTCCTTCTTTGTCGATGATTGAAATGTGTGTAGTTTCGGTAGATTCTTTTGGTTGAGGAATAATTTTTCCAACTTCGGAACTAGGTGTCGCCTGATTTTTATGGAAAGATTTCCAACGGTTTTTCAGATATTCATCAGAAATCAGCATCGAAGTTTGATCATTAATAAAAGCGGGATCGCCCATAAATTCGGCTCTGTCTGCAAAAGCGCGTCTTTCAGCTTCCACCATAATTTGAACAGCTTCGGTTGAATTTTGTTGGTATTTTTCAAGGTTTTCAAAAGAAGACATTTTCAGCATTTGAGCCAACAAAACTCCGCCGCTTGAAGGTAACGGCATCGAGACAATTTCATTTCCTTTATAATCGAAAACGATGGGTTTTCTTTCGGCAACTTTATAGCTCTTTAGATCATTTAAAGTGATTATTCCGTTTCCGCGCTTCATTTCAGCGACGATTAATTCTGCTGTTTTTCCTTCGTAGAAACCTTTTGCACCATATTTTTGAATCAGTTTTAAAGTTTCCGCCAAATCTTTTTGAACCAAAATATCGGCCTGTTTCCATTTATCTTTTTGAAAAACAGTTTTATTTTTATTATGTTGGTTAAAAAATTCCATCTGATTGTTGAGCAAGTTTGCTTCTCGTTCGGTGATCGCAAAACCTTTTTCCGCCAAATCAATTGCAGGCTGAATTAATTTTTCCATCGGAAGTTTCGCATATTTCAAAGTGGCAAAAAATCCTGCAACAGAACCAGGAATTCCGACCGCTAATCTTCCGTTTTGGGAAAGGTCGGTATTGGCTTTTCCGTTTTTGTCGAGGTACATATCTCTTGAAGATTTTTCCGGTGCCGTTTCACGAAAATCGATGGTAAATTTTTCGCCATTATTTTTTACACCAACCAAGAAACCACCACCACCAATATTTCCTGCTTGTGGATAAACCACGGCTAAAGCATATTGTGTCGCAATTACAGCGTCATAAGCATTTCCGCCCATTTTCAAAACTTTAGCTCCCGCTTCACTTGCAAGTGGATGTGCGGAAACCACCAAACCTTTTTCTTTCGTCCTGATCTCTTTTACAATATTGATATCAGTAAATTGTGAAAAAGCGAGGTGTGAAAACAGAACAGAAAGCAGGAGAAATTTTTTCATTTTTAAAATTTAATCAAAATTACAGATTTGTTTCGGAAAGCATTTCAATTTTTTTAAATTTGCGTAAATCTAAACTTCTACAATGGAATCCCACACGGAAAAAATTCTTATCACAGGCGCACTCGGACAAATCGGTACCGAACTTACCAATAGATTAGTTGCCATTCACGGCGCAGAAAACGTAGTCGCTTCCGGACTTGACCGATGGGACAAAAAGTTAACTTCCGCAGGATTTTATGAAAGGATGGACGTGACAAATACCCAACTCGTTCGCCAAGTCATCAAAGATTATGAAATTACCACCGTTTATCATTTGGCTTCTTTGCTTTCGGGAACTTCCGAGAAACAGCCGCTTTTTGCTTGGAGATTAAACATTGAACCTCTACTCCATTTCTGTGAATTGGCAAAAGAAGGCTTGATTAAAAAAATATTTTGGCCAAGTTCGATTGCTGTTTTTGGGAAAGGAATTCCGAAAGAAAATGTTGGCCAGGACGTAGTTTTAAATCCGACAACGGTTTATGGAATTTCTAAGATGGCGGGAGAAAAATGGTGCGAATATTATCACGATAAATTTGGCGTAGATGTAAGAAGCATCCGTTATCCTGGATTAATTTCCTGGAAAACTCCGGCAGGAGGCGGAACAACCGATTATGCAGTAGAAATTTTCTATGAAGCCGTGGAAGAGGGAAAATACACCAGTTTTATTTCTGAAAACACTGCAATGCCGATGCTTTATATGGACGACGCGATTAATGCAACTTTGAAATTAATGGAGGCTCCAAAAGACAAAATCACGGTTCACACGTCTTATAATTTGGGCGGGATGTCCTTCACTCCAAAACAACTTGCAGAGGAAATTAAAAAAGAGATGCCTGATTTTAGCATTGATTACAAAACGGATTTCAGACAGGCGATTGCAGATTCCTGGCCAGCTTCAATTGACGATTCGGTCGCCAAAAAAGATTGGGGACTTTCCTATGATTTTGATATTACTGAAATGACGAAAGACATGCTGAAAAATCTTAAGATAAAACTGAACGCCAATTAAACATTAATGATTTTACTGAGTTTCAACATTACCAATAACGAGAAGAAATTTAAAAATAACTTCTATATTGATGATGATAAGATTCTCGAAATTACGGTAGACAACACGGAAGCGATTCTGCGGATTCTAGAAAACCACAATATTTTGGTTAGTTTTTTCATTGAAGTTTCACTGGCAGAAAAAACGCAACTTCTAATAAAGAAAATCATTGCAAAAGGTCATGAAATCGCTTTTTATAACGAGTTTTCCGCTTTACTTGAAATTGAAAGCGCAAAAATCAAGACCGAAAAATTCACTGGAAAACTTATTCGCGGTTTCCGGCAACAAGATGCTCAATTTTCAGAGAGTGCAATCAAGAGTTTGGGATTCAATTACATTTCAAACATCGATAATGCCAATATTCTTTTTCCGTTTAAAAGATTAGAAAGAAGCACGGAAATTATTGAAAAAAATGGCATCAGTATTATACCTGAAAGCATTTCTCCTTATTCCCAAATTCCCTATAACGACTTTGTTTTTCAAATAGTACCGTTGACGTATTATAAGAATATGGTTTTTGAAACCATTAAGAAGGATGATTTTGTTCTTATTTATTTAAATTCCTGGCAGTTTACCGATTTTGATAAGTTCGGGTTTAAAATCCCTTTTTACCGAAAGTACAATTACGGACGAAAAATGGAGGATAAACTCGAAAGTTTTTTAAGTTGGATCAATGAAAATGAATTGGCGACTTCCAGGGTGAAAGATTTTATTTTTTGATTTTCAATATAGTATGCGTTGCATCTTTCGGACAGGCTGAAGATTACAGCTTAGTAGTTTCTGGAAGTGCGGCAGTTTCTAATGCCAACAAAGCACAGGCAAAAGTTTATCCAAACCCTGTAGTTGATGTTTTGAATGTAGAATCGGCCTCTAAAGTGATATCGCTTTCGGTATATGATCTCTCAGGAAAAGCAGTTTCTTCTCACACTTTGAACGCTGTGAAATCTCAGGTTAATCTATCAAAATTAGCACCGGGAGTTTACATCGTAAACATTGAAACTGAAAACGGAACACAATCCGTGAAAATTGTAAAAAAATAAACTTTAACTCTTAATATCAACGAAAGGTCTGCAGAAATGCAGATCTTTTTTTGGGATTGTATTTGGTATAAAATTGATTTTCTCAACTCCCTTTAGGATTGGGGAAAATTGAGAAAATCAATTTTATTTAAGTCGATATCCATTTTATCATAATGAAACTTTGAAAATCAATTTCTTGTCCCCGACGCTAAAGCGTGGAAATTGATTTTCTTAAGAGCTTTATTTTTTTTATTTATTGTACTGAAACTTTGTGAGATCACAAAATAATTACTACTTTTGCACCTCGAAATAATTAACAAATTTATTTAACATTATGAACAATTACGAAACTGTTTTCATTTTAACTCCCGTTCTATCTGACGCACAGGTGGAGGAAGCAGTAAAAAAGTTTGAAGACTTACTAAAGTCGCACAATTGCGAAATCGTTGCCAAAGAAAATTGGGGACTGAAAAAATTGGCTTATCCGATTCAATTAAAAAAGAATGGATTCTACACTTTGATCGAATTCAAAGGTGAAGGAAATGTAGTTGCAGATTTAGAAACTGCTTACAAGCGTGATGAGAGAGTAATTCGTTACCTTACTACAAAACTTGATAAACACGCAGTAGATTATGCGGTAACAAGAAGAACCAAAGTAAAAACTGCAAAAGCTTAATTTTAACCCTCTAAAAAATTTATAGAAATGGCAATAGACGATATGGCTAAACAAGCCTCAGCTGGAGGTGAATCTGAAGTAAAATTCCTTACTCCACTTGATATCAACACAAAATCTGAAAAAAAATACTGTAGATTCAAAAAATACGGAATCAAGCATGTAGATTACAAAGATGCAGACTTCCTTCTTCAGTTCGTAAACGAGCAGGGAAAAATCCTTCCAAGAAGATACACCGGAACTTCTTTGAAATACCAAAGAAAAGTTTCTTCTGCAATCAAAAGAGCAAGACATTTGGCTTTGATGCCTTATGTAGCGGATTTGCTTAAGTAACATGCAACCGGCTTTCGGCAATCAGCTGTCAGCTTTTAAAAATTATTAAATAATTTGTTGGTTGCGAAAAACGCACCTAACTTTTAAATACAAAAAGGACAACAATGGACATTATTCTAAAAAAAGACGTAGAAAACTTAGGACTTGAGTTCGATACCGTAAGTGTAAAACCTGGTTACGCAAGAAACTTCCTTTTACCGCAAGGTTTGGCAGTTTTGGCAACTCCAAAAAACAAAGCGACTCTTGAAGCTACTTTAGAGGCAAGAAAAGAAGAGGAAGCTAAATTGGTTGCTTCTGCAAACGCAATCGTAGATCAATTGAAGAAAACCAACATCACGATCGCTACCAAAGTTGGTGCAGGTGACAAACTTTTCGGATCAATCAACAATGCAAACCTTTCTGAAGAATTGGCAAAAGCAGGTGTTGAAGTGGATAAAAAATACATCAAAATTCCTGGAAACACGATTAAGAGAACAGGTAAATTTGCTGCATTAATCAGACTTCACAGAAATGTAGAGCACAATTTCGAATTCGACGTAGTTTCTGACGCTCCGGTTGAAGTTGCTCCAAAAGCAGCTCCAGCTCCTAAAAAAGTTGAAGAAACTGAAGCGACTACTGAAGAAGCTTAAAGACAACCCTTCTAAATCTCCGATATAGACACCCCTCTGAAAAAGGGGAACCCATCAATATAAATCCGGTAAATTATTTTTATCGGATTTTTTGTTTATTAATCTAAGCAGTAGAATTTTCTAAAAAAAAAGGTAAATTTGTTTGATGCTGCGACTCTTCATTTACTTCCGGCGAAGTATAAAAAAATCATTCGACAATCTTCGGAATGAAAAACTGAAACATAACCTGTTGCAGGCCATTCCGTTTTGGATTGGTTCGCTGATTACGGGAGTTTTCGCAGTGATGTACGCCAAAATTTTCATGTGGGGCGAAAAACTGATGAACCTCATCATGGATTGGAATTCGTGGATGATTTTTATTATAGCTCCGATTGGTTTTGTACTTTCGTGGTGGTTGGTTAAAGAATTTGCACCGTATGCAAAAGGAAGTGGCATTCCGCAAGTGATGGCGGCAGTAGAATTGGCAAATCCGAAAGAACACACCAAAATCCGAAATCTTTTAAGTTTAAAAATTCTTGTTTTTAAGATTTTATCGAGTTTGGCTTTAATTATCGGAGGTGGAGCGATTGGTCGAGAAGGACCAACCATTCAAATTGCAGGTTCTGTTTTCCGTAAAGTGAATGAATATCTTCCTGATTGGTGGCCGAAAATTTCCAAGAAAAATATGATTATGACGGGCGCTGCGGCAGGACTTTCTGCGGCGTTCAACACTCCGCTTGGCGGAATTGTTTTTGCGGTGGAAGAACTATCCAAAACGCACATCAATTATTTTAAAACCGCTTTGTTTACGGCGGTAATAATTGCGGGTTTAACGGCGCAAACTTTGGCAGGATCTTACCTTTATTTGGGCTATCCCAAAACGGCGGATGTTGCGCTTACTGTAATGTTTCCCGTGATTTTAGTGGCTGGAATTTCTGGGATTTTTGCAAGTCAGCTTTCGGTAGTGATGTTGAAAATAAGTTCATGGAAAAAAAGATTGAAAACCAACAAAGCCCACATTATTTTTCTGGTCATCTCCGCCTTAATCATTGCTTCACTCGCTTATTTTGTGAACCGAGAAATTTTAGGTTCTGGAAAAGAAATTATGGAGCGAACCCTTTTTACTGAAAATAAACATGAAGATTGGTACGTTCCCTTTTTTAGGATGATTGGTCCTGCTTTATCATTTACCTCCGGTGGAGCGGGCGGAATTTTTGCACCTGCACTCTCAGCGGGAGCAAGTATTGGTTCCGTAATTTCCGGTTGGATTCATTTAACACCAAATGAAACCAACGTCGTAATTTTAGCAGGAATGGTCGCATTTCTCACCGGAATTACAAGAGCGCCATTTACTTCTGCCATCATCGTTTTGGAAATGACGGATCGACATTCCTTAATTTTTCACTTAATGCTTGCAGGAATGGTTTCGTCGCTGATTTCTTTAATGGTGAGTAAAAATTCCTTATACGATTCGCTGAAAAACACTTATCTCGAAGAACTCCGAAAAGAGGAAAAATGATTAAAAATAAAAAACCCTCTCAAAATGAAAGGGTTTTAAGAATTAGTTTTAATATCTTGTTGAAGGAATTTTTACATTTCCTAAAATATCGGGGAAGTAAAGATCAGATAATTTCTCGAATTCATCACCTCTCATAAACATCGACGCATCTACTTCTTCGTAAGAATCTTTTCCTGCAGCGCCGATTAATTCGTTGCAAGTGTGAAGCGTATTCTTATGGAAGTGGTAAACTCTCTCACTTTTATCGGTAACATCCAAACCTTTGATGAGCATTTTATCCTGTGTTGCAACTCCGGTCGGACAACTGTTGTTGTTACATCTTAAAGCCTGAATACAACCCAATGCAAACATAAATCCTCTTGCGTTGTTACACATATCCGCTCCCATTGCGATGGCTCGTAAAATATCCAATGCAGTCAAAACTTTTCCACTTGCGATGATTCTTACTTTATCTCTTAAGTTAAAGTTATTTAAAGTACGGTTCACGAAAATCAAGGCAGGTTCAAGCGGCATTCCTACTCCATCTGAGAATTCCGGCGGTGCAGCTCCGGTTCCACCTTCTGCTCCATCGATGGTGATGAAATCAGGGTAAATTTTTAACACATTCATTTGAACGCAGATGTCTTCAAATTCTTTCGTATCACCGATACACAGCTTGAATCCGATTGGTTTTCCACCCGATAATTCTCTTAATTCCTGCACAAATTTCAATAATCCTGCAGCATTTGAAAACGCGGAATGCGATGGCGGAGAAATAATTGTCAATCCTGGTTGCACGTGACGAATCGCCGCAATTTCCGGAGTGTTTTTAGATCCCGGCAAAACTCCACCGTGACCTGGTTTTGCTCCCTGTGAAAGTTTAATTTCCACCATTTTCACATTCGGAATGGAAACATTTTTCTTGAAAATTTCAGGTGAAAATTTTCCCTGTTCATCACGACATCCGAAATATCCTGTCCCAATTTGCCAACACAAATCGCCTCCTTCCAAATGATAAGGAGAAATCCCTCCTTCACCGGTATTGTGGAAAAACCCTCCTTTTTTCGCACCTCTGTTCAAAGAAATCTGCGCACGGTCACTCAACGAGCCGAAACTCATTGCAGAAATATTAAAAATAGAGGCGTGATATTTTTGAGTACACTGCTCGTTTCCTACCCAGACTCTAGGCAATTCTTCTTTCGGAGATTTTGCGTAGATGGAATGTTTGATTCCTTCGTATTTTCTGTTATTGATATTAAGTTGCGTACCAAAAGGAACGGTATCACTGATGTTTTTTGCTCTACGATAAGCCGCAGAACGCTCATTTCTTGGAAAAGGCTTTCCATCGGTTTCTCTCTCGATGAAGTATTGTTGCATTTCTGGCGAAATACTTTCAAAGAAATAACGGAAATATCCAAGAACGGGAAAGTTCCGAAGGATGGCATGTTTTGTTTGATATGCATTATACAATCCCAATGCATAAATACATGTTAATAAAATAGGAATCCAATAATGCGCCTTGATTAGCAACGAAATTGCCCAAATCACAATTAGAAATACAATTCCCCACTTGATGAATTTGTCTCTCATTACAAAACTAATTTTTATGAATTCCGTAAAATTAATAATAAAAAGCCAATGAAAAAAACATTTTCATAAAGAAGCATTTTATTGTTTATCAGTAATTTAAGGAAAATTTTAAGATTATAATTAATCATAAAAAAAATCATGAGTAAAGCATATAAAAATTTAACTTTCCATAAGAAAGGGCATATTTCTCTACGAAAAAAATTTTGCTAATTATCTGCTCCAGGTCACTTTTTGGTGTTGAACATCCTCTGAATTGGTACCAATCATGATGTCGAATTCCCCCGATTCCCAGTCGTACTTCAAGGAATTGTTGTAAAACTTCAAATCTTCTGTTGAAATATTGAAAGTTACCTTTTTGCTTTCTCCTTTTTTCAAGTAGATTTTTTGGAAACCTTTCAACTCTTTTACAGGCCTTGTTATGCTTCCAACCAAATCTCGAATGTAGAGTTGAACAACTTCTGCTCCATCAAAATTTCCTGAATTGATAACATTTACCGAAGCTTGAATCGTTTGATTTCCGACAGGATTTGTATTGGAAACAGAAATCGGCGAATAGGTAAACTTGCTGTAACTCAATCCATAACCGAACGGATACAGTGGCGTGTTGCATTCATCCATATAACTGCTGCGGAATCTTTCAAATTCACACTTGTCCGTTTTTTCTTGGCTTAAAGGCCGACCTGTATTTTTGTGGTTGTAATAAATTGGAACCTGCCCCAAACTTCTTGGGAAAGTCACCGGCAATTTCCCAGAAGGATTTACTTTTCCGTAAAGTACATCCGAAATTGCGTTTCCGGCTTCTGAACCTGCAAACCATACGTTCAGAATTGCATCCGGAGTGTCTTTAACATTGGTTAAAGCCAAAGGTCGCCCCGTGAAAAGTACCATTACAATTGGTTTTCCTGTTTTTTTCAACTCATTTAACAAATCAACTTGAGATTGCGGAATGGTAATTTCTGTTCTTGAAGATGATTCGCCGCTCATTTCGGCAGACTCACCGATTGCCAAAACAATGACATCTGATTGATTGGCAATATCTACAGCTTCTTTTAACAAAACCTCTTTGGGACGATTGTCTCTGTCCGTCAATTTTCCGTGAGCTGCGTAAATGCTTTCCAGTTTTTCGCTATAATCAATATTTGCGCCTTTTGCGGATAGAAACTTCACGTCTTTCCCAAAGTTATTCTGCAAACCTTTCATCAACGAAACTGCGTTTGCATGTTTTGTAGCGACGCTCCAAGTTCCTGCCATGTTCAGCGAATTATTTACCAAAGGTCCGATAACTGCAACTGTTCCCGATTTTTTTAATGGCAGTACATTGTTATCATTTTTCATCAAAACCATTGATTGTGCCGCAGTGTTTCTCGCGATATTTCGGTTTTCTAGACTGTAAACTTCTTTCTGAGCCAATTTTGCATCACCATATTTATAAGGATTGTCGAAAAGTCCTAAATCATATTTAGCCTCCAGAATTCTTTTTGCCGCCAAATCGATTTCAGCCTGGGTTACTTTTCCTTCTTGCAGCGATTTTTTGTTAAAATGCCATCATACAAAAGCAATTCAATATTTGGCGTAATATTTGAGAATATTGAAATTCATTAACTTTACAAAAAATATCACAATGAGACGAAATACTATTCTAGTTGCGACCATGGCCATTGCAACTTTAGGAACTAGTACACAATCCTGCCTTGCTTTGGCAACTTCAAGTGTAGGTTTAGCCGTTTTAAAGCAAATTCTTTTGGGGGGCATCACTAAAGGACTGAATATTTTCAGCAATCCAAATAGTTTTATGGCAAACCAGTTAATTTAAGCTGCAATGCCGCAGCAATTAAAGAGCATCAACAACACGCTTACTAATTTAGGATTGAGCAATTTGGTACAGAAAGAAAAACAGTATATCGCACAAGCTGCAGCTTTCACGGTAGAAACTTCAAAACCAATATTGGTGAATGTAGTAAATTCTTTAACAGCCGAAGATGCTGCAAGAATTGTTCAAGGCGGTAGCGGTGCTGCAACACAAATTTTAAAAGAAAGGTCTTCTCAACAATTAATGGATGCAATCGCTCCCAAAGTGGATGCCAAACTCAATGAATTTGGTATTGTGAAAACACTTAATCAGGCTTTGGCTGGATCAAATATTTTGGGTACGATTTTAGGAGGTCAAAACTCTGGAAGTTCAGTTACGGGCGGAATTAGCAAATTTGCTTCGGAGCAGATGGTGAACGGACTTTTTAATATTATTGAAAGTCATGAGCAACAAAATTCCACTCAAATTCTAAATTCGTTGGGAGGAATGAAATAAAATTATTTAACTACTTTTGAAATTCTGGGGCTTTATCCGGAATTTTTTTTAAACCTTAAATCAACAAATCACATGAATATTTTAGAAGATCAAAAAGACCAAAATCCCGATGAATTTTACGCTTCATTAAAAGAAAAATTGGAAGCAACCCACGATTTTCCTGAAGATTACATGTTTAAGTTTATCGTCACAAATGAAGATTCCAAACACACAGAAATTTATCGTGTTTTCGATAACGTAAAATTTACCTTAAATACCAAGGAAAGCAAAAACGGGAAATACACTTCAATTACCATCAATGCCTTTGTTTTGGATGCGGATCAAGTTATTAAAATCTACAAAGAAGTCGGCAAAATTCCGGGAGTGATGATGTTGTAGAGCGGGAAGATGGAAGTCTAGATATCGAAATTTAAGAATAGCATATTCATTGATAATTTTTTTTACCTCAAAATCTTTACTACTCATTACTTATTGCTCATTACTCATTACTAATTACTCATTACTAATTACTAATTACTCATAAAAAATGAACATCCTTATCACGGGTGGAACCGGTTTAATTGGAAAGTCTTTGGTTAAAAGACTGAAAGAAAAAAATCACAATGTCAAAATTTTGACTCGGAAGAAAACTGAAAATCCTGAGGAGTTTTATTGGAATCCTGAGAAGAAATTCATTGATGAAAAAGCTTTTGAAAACCTTGATTCCATCATTCATTTGTCTGGAGCAAACATCAGCGAAAGATGGACGGAAAGCTATAAAAAACAACTTTTTTCAAGCCGAATTGACTCTGCAAACCTTTTGAAAGAATATTGTAAGGAAAGGAATATACATCTGAAATCATTCATTTCCGCATCGGGAATTAATTACTACGGAACTTTTACTTCCGATCAGGTTTTGGATGAGAATTCAGGAATCTTAAAACATGATTTTTTGGCCAAACTTTGTGTTGAATGGGAAAAAGCTGCTGAAGATTTCTCTGAAATTTCCGACCGAATCGTTTGTTTGAGAACCTCAATGGTTTTGGCAAAAAACGGCGGAGCTTTTCCGATGCTCAAAAAAACGGTTGATTTCAATATAGGTTCTGCGGTTGGTTCTGGAAAGCAGTGGATGAATTGGATTCACGTTCAAGATTTGGTAAACATGTATATTTTCGTGTTGGAAAATTCGGAACTCAATGGAAAATTCAATGCTGTTGCAGATGAAATTCCTACGAATGAAATGTTCATGAAAACATTGGCGAAAGTTTCGAAGAAGTTTTTTCTTCCGATCAATGTTCCCAGTTTTGTGATGAAATTGGCATTCGGCGAAATGAGTTCGATTATTTTGGAAGGAACGAGAGCGTCAAACGAGAAAATCAAATCGAATGGATTTGAATTTAAATATGACAAAATTAAAAAAGCGTTTGAGGATTTGATGTGAAATGTCAATTCGCTTTGCTGTGAATGGTGAATTCCACTTCCCTCATTTTTCAATAAAAAATTTCACATTCTCAATCGGTCGGCCAATCATGGCAACGGAACCTTTAATGAGAATTGGTCGCTGTATCAATTCGGGATTTTCAGCTAAAACCTTGATCCACTCTTCATCGGAAAGAGTTTTATCCGCAAATTTTTCCTTGAAAACAGCTTCGTTTTTTCTGATGATTTCATGAACATTCATATTCAATTTTTTCAGAACGGTTTTCATTTCAATTTCCGTTAAAGGATTTTCAACAAAATCGATAATTTCAAACGGAACATTGTTTTCGTCGAGAAATTCTAAAATTCCACGTGATTTTGAACATGAGTTATTGTGAAGAACTTTGATCATTGGATTACTGGATGTTGGGTGATGTAAGCTGGATTTTTTTTAAGAATCATCCCAATTGCTTATTACTTATTACATTGCTCATTACTCATTAAAACAAACCGTGCAATTCCGTTTCTATCCTTTCTAAAATATAGCCGAAATCTTCAGGTCTTTCCACAAAATCTAAGTCATCAACTTCGATAATTAGTAGTTTTCCTTCTTTGTAACTGGAAATCCATTTCTCATATTTCTGGTTGAGTTTGGAGAGATATTCAATGGATATCGACGCTTCATAATCACGACCTCTCTTGTAAATTTTCTTTACCAAATTAGGAACATCCGATTTTAGATAGATCAATAAATCAGGCGCAGAAACAAAACTTTTCATCAGTTCAAAAACAGAAGAATAATTTTTGAAATCGCGGTCAGAAAGCAGGTTCATGTCATTCAAGTTTTCCGCAAAAATGTGGGCATCTTCGTAAATGGTGCGATCCTGAATAATGTTTTTTCCACTCTCACGAATTTCTTTTACCTGCCGGAAACGGCTTCCCAAAAAATAAATCTGAAGCGCAAAACTCCATTTGCTCATGTCGCCATAAAAATCCTCCAAATAAGGATTATGATCTACATCTTCAAACTGCGCATCCCAACCGTACTGCTTTGACAACATGGTAGTTAAAGTAGTTTTTCCTGCGCCGATATTTCCTGTAACCGCAATGTGCATGCCTAAAATAAAAAATTATGTGATTAAGAAATTAAGAAATTCAGCAGAATTTTACCTATTACCCATTGCTGATTATTCATTACTTATTGATTCGGTAAAGATAAAGTTTGTTGCCTTTGATTTCAAAATAAGCCGAAGAGTTTTTATCCACAATTTGTGAATTTTCAGCTTTGAAAATGGTTATCAGTGAATTATTCTCAAATTTCTGAATGGTATTTTTCCCAATGATTAAAATGCTTTCGTTTTCTCGGCGAAGTCGTTTTCCATTTTCGAGGGGCGATTCAAAGAGTTTTTTAGACTTAAAGTCGTAAACAGAAAAATGTCTTTTAGTCAAAAGATAAAACTTATTGTCAAAAACCAAAATATCGGCAACATTTTCATAATCAATGTCAAACGAGAAAGAATTGATGATTTGGTCGGTCCTGAAATTATACTGAATCAATCTTCTTGTCGCCTCATCCAAAAGCCAAACCTGCTGTAAATCTTCTACATAAAGTTCCTTGATGAAACCAAATTTTTGCCGAAAATTGACGGTTTGAATTAAATTCAAATTTTGGTCAAAGAATTTCAATTCTTGTGCATTTTCAGAAAACGATGGAATATTTAACGGATTTTGAACCGATTGAATTTTAAAGGGTAAAGTGAGCAACAATTTCCCCTGTTGCTTTCCGAGAGAATCGTATTTGGTAAAGGAAAAATCTTTGTTTTTGTAGATGTAGATGTTTCCGTAATCGTCGGCGAATAAATCGTTTGCATCTTTTAACTTCAAAGAATCCATCGAGGTGATTTTCTGCGCAGAAATGGTGCAGAAAAGAAAGACGGATAATATTTTAAAGATTTTTTTCAACCAACATTTCGGTGCTTCGCACCTCAAAATTATAGACCAATTATTTTCTACCAACATTTCGCGGCTTCGCCGCTTAATGGAATCACTCTTAAAAAACCCATTCACCAACACACCTACGCACCAACATTTTTACTAATCAATCGAAACCTCGTAAATCTTCGACCATAATTTTCCCGTCACCAACATATTGTCACCTTTAAAAGCGATTCCGTTCAACACGTCGTTTGTTGGATCTTTGGTGTTCAGTTTTGCAATTTCGGTGAAATCAAATTTCCCAACGACTTCGCCGTTTTGTGGATTAATTTTTAGAATAATTGGTTTTTGCCAAATGTTGGCGTAGATGAAACCTTTGTGGTATTCCAATTCGTTGAGTTGGTCATAAGCTTCAGTATTTCCTGCCACCGAAATGTAGCGAACCATTTTTGACGGATCAGAAACGTCGAGGAAATAAATATTTTTGGTACCGTCGGAAGCGATAAGGTTTTTGCCGTCATACGTTAAACCCCATCCTTCTCCCATCACGTTTGGATAAGCAAATTCGCCCAAAAGTTTTAGGGAATTTTTATCGTAAATAAATCCCTTCTTATTTTGCCAAGTCAACTGATAAATTTTGTCGCCCACAATGGTTGCACCTTCAGAAAAAACATCTTCAGGTTGAGAAGTTGACGCGATTGGAGTTGTGCTTCCCAAAGTATATTTCAAAATTCTAGACTCACCGTTTTGTCCGTCGGATTCATAGATTGTATTTCCATCTAACTGAAAACCTTGCACGAAATTTTTCGGATCGTGCGGATATTCCTTCACAATCTTATAATTGAGTTTTGCTTCCGGATTTTTTGCAAAAACGTTGATGGTTGCGTCTTGAGTCAAAATTTCACCACTTTTTTTCTTTACGTTAAAAGTTACGGCATTATCTCCCAAAGTGAAAAATTTTGGATCAACCACCAAATTCGAGGTTTCCTTATCGCCGAAACTGATGGAAATGCTTTCCGCGTTATCGGTTACTTCTTTAGGTAAATTCAGTCGGTCGCCAAAATGATAACCTTTGGATTCCATCGAGGTGTTGTATTCGTTTAAAGTATTGAGAATTTCTTTGTCCTTGTTACAGGAAACGAGGAATGTAAAAGCAAAAACAGCTAAAAGAACTCTAATTTTCATTAATAAATTTTTTCCAAAAATACTGATTTTTAGCAACAAAAAATAAGCCTAAAATTTTTAATGAAATGCTGTGGTTTTTGTGCATCGAATACAGGAATTAATTAAAGACTGAAAGTTACATTCGTTCATTCATCGTAAACAAAAAACTTATCTTTGTAATAAAATTATTTCAATGAAGGATTTGCTTTTTCTATTCGTTTTCGTTTCAAGCTTCATTTCAGCGCAGAATTTCAGTAAACAAGATACTTTGAAAGGTTCTGATACGCAATTCAGAAATTTTTGGGATGTCAAAAAATATGAACTTTCCGTGGAGCCGAATTTTGAAAAGAAATCCGTTTCAGGAACCAATAAAATTACATTTTCAATTACTAATAATGTTTCAAATCCGACATTTCAAATCGATTTGCAGCAACCGATGGAATATAAAATCCTTGATTCTGACTTGAAAATTTCTTCTGAAAAACGCGACGGAGATTTTATTTTCATACAAACCAATCAAAATTTTAAAAAAGGAGAAACGCATTTTCTTAACATTCAATATTCGGGAAATCCAACTATTGCAAAACGCGCACCTTGGGACGGAGGTTGGATTTTTGAAAAAGACAACAACGGAAATCCCTGGATCACCGCTGCACAGGAAGGAATCGGAGCTTCGGTTTGGCTGCCGATAAAAGACATTTGGAACGACGAACCCGACAATGGAATCGCGATGAAAATTGTTACTCCAAAAGATTTGGTCGGCGTAGGAAACGGAAGATTGATTTCTAAAGCTACTGAAAACGGTAAAAACATTTTCACTTGGGAAGTTAAGAATCCAATCAACGCCTACTCCATTATTCCAAGTGTTGGGAAATATGTGAATTTCAATGAAGTTTATGATGGCGAAAAAGGAAAACTCGACATGGATTATTGGGTTTTGGATTACAATTTAGACAAGGCAAAAAAACAGTTTACCCAAGCAAAACCGATGATGAAGGCATTTGAATATTGGTTCGGCCCATATCCGTTTTACGAAGATTCCTACAAACTGGTTGAAAGTCCGCATCTTGGGATGGAACACCAATCGAATGTTGCGTATGGAAATGGCTTTAGAAATGGTTATTTGGGAAGAGATTTATCGGGAACAGGAGTTGGTTTGAATTGGGATTTCATCCTCGTTCACGAAAGCGGTCACGAATGGTTTGCGAACAACATCACTGCAAAAGATCAAGCCGATATGTGGATTCATGAGGGTTTCACCTGTTATTCGGAAACGCTTTTCACTGAAAAATTCATGGACAAAAAATCGGCAGAAACTTATGTTCAAGGATTGCGACACAACATACGAAACGACGTCCCAATTATCGGCAAATACGGCGTGAGAAAAGCAGGAAGTGGCGACATGTACTACAAAGGCGCAAATATGCTGCACACGATTCGCCAAGTGATCAATGATGATGAAAAATTCCGACAAATTTTGCGTGGTTTGAATAAAGATTTCTACCACCAAACCGTGACCACGAAACAGATTGAAGATTATATCAACCAAAAATCGGGAATCGACTTCTCTTCTGTTTTCAACCAATATTTAAGGACGACCAAAATCCCGACTTTGGAATACTCGCAAAAAGGAAAAGTCTTGAAATACCGCTATACGAATGTAGTAGAAAACTTCAAACTTCCTTTAAGAATCAATGGAAATCAGAAAATTTCTCCAACTGAAAAATGGCAGACTTTGAAATTGAAATCCGCAAAAGCGGTGGAGTTGGATGGGAATTATTATGTAGCGTATAAAAAGATGTAATACTTGAAAAAATTGGCAAATCAGTTTTTGGGGATTGATTCTTCGTTACCTATTTTAGAAAAAAGAATTTCCGAAAGCGCAATTTAATTTTTTTACAATCTTTTTCATCACCCATTCTTCATCAAAATCCTAAACGTACTTCCCTCTCCAACGGCGGTGTGCGCAATTTTGATGTCGCCTTTATGATATTCCTTAATCACCCTTTTCGCCAAAGACAAACCTAATCCCCAGCCACGTTTTTTGGTAGAATATCCTGCCTTGAAGGCGTTTCTCGCCTGGAAATTCGTCATTCCGGAACCGGTGTCTTTAAAGTCGATAAGGACGTTTTTATTTTTTTCGTAGAGATTAATTTCAAGACGCCCTTCACCTTTCATTGCATCCACGGCATTTTTCACAATATTTTCAATCACCCAACTCAAAAGGATTCGGTTGTGCGGAATCAAGATTTCTTGTTGCGGCAGAACCAACATGAATTTCACCTTTTTAGAAATTCGCGATTTCAGGTAATCGTAGTTTTGTTGCAAGGTTTCATTGATGTTCAAGTCATTCAGTTCTGGAACAGAACCGATTTTCGAGAATCTTTCAGAAATGGTTTTCAGTCGGTTGATGTCGTTTTCGATTTCTTTTACGCCTTCGCTGTTTTCGTTTTCCAAGCGCAGAATCTCAATCCAACCAATCATCGAGGAGAGTGGCGTACCGATTTGATGTGCGGTTTCTTTTGCCAATCCCGCCCAAACGTAACCTTCGTCGGTTTTTTTAATCGTCTGAAGAAACCAAAACGAAAAGAAAATATAGGTTAAAATAAACAGTCCCAACATGTACGGAAAATACCGCAAATTATTAAGCAGCTGGGAATTGTCGTAATACACGAACTGCTTCTGGGTCTGCGAAATTTTCAGCTCGAAGGGTTTGTAGCGGCTTTCCATATCGGCAATCAACCACTGAAGTTTTTTGGGGTCGTTAACAATCTCTTCAGGAATATTTCTATAAAAACCTTCAGCAATTATCGCTTTGTGATTTCCATCTGTAACAATAATGGGAAGCTTGTCGTTCTCCCTAAAAATGGTAAACAGTAAATTCTGGGTATCTGAATCAATGACCTTGTTGGCTTGCTGAATTTTCATTGCTTCCGCAAAAACACTGATTCTGTTGGTTTCCCGCTGTCTCAGTTCATTAATCAGAAACACGGAATAGAGCGCAATTCCGAAAACAATTGCGGTAAAAAGGATATAAAGGACCCAATTGTTTATTTTCGAAAAAAAACTCCGTTTCCTCATGTTTGTTATTTCAATACATTCAACACTTTGTACAACGCGTCGCTCAAGTTTGAATTTTGATAATTGTTAATGATAATTGCAAAAACATATTTTTTACCGTCTTTGGAAGTGTGGTAACCTGCAAAAGATTTCGTGTCCTTCATCGTGCCGCTTTTCATTTTCATGCCGTTTCCCTGCGTTGGGAAACCATCGAAAAATTCATTGAACCAAGGCTGTTTTCTGCTCCATAAAAGTGACTGAACTTCGGCTCTTGCTGAAACATAATTTTGAGGAGAAAGTCCGCTTCCGTCGGCAAAATTAATCATTGCGGAATTGATTCCCTTTCCTTTCCAGAAATCTTTTAGATAAGAAATTCCTGCATCAAAACTTCCCAAATTTTTCTTTTCTTTTCCTAATGTTTTAATTAAAATTTCGCCATAAAAATTCACACTTTTTCGCATGAACCAAAAAATAATTTTGTCCAAAGTCGGCGATTTGTATTCGAGTAGTACGTTATTTTTCGGAGCAGCCAGAATATTTTCACCATTGATTTTCTGCATGGAGGTGGAAGTGATTTTTCCATTGAAATCGATTCCCGCTTCTTTCAGCCAATTTTTAATTTCGCTTCCTAAAGTTAAAGGCGGATTGGGTGTTGCTCCCGAAACAGTAACCGCTTTTGCAGGCAAATTTCCGTTGATATAAGCGACGTCGGAATAAGGCGCTGTAAAAACCAAACTTTGGTCGGAACTTCCTCCGGTTTTCACTTCATTTACCCATTTTACGTTTGGCAAATCAACGTTCAAATTTTTAATTTCTTTACCGTTCATATTGATATCGAACTGATTTTCACGCCAATTCAATCCCCAAACTCCGGCGCCGTAATAATTCCCCATATCGTTCCACGGCCAACCTCCGGGAGTTGTCTGAAAATCAAAGTAAGAATCATCCAAAATCAAATCACCGGAAATTTTTGAAATTCCGTTTTGCTTAAGGGCATCAATTAATTTTTGTTTAAAGTTTTCTGGTTTGTAGTTATCGTAGCGCCAACTTCCCAATGTGGGATCTCCGTTGGAACTGATGAAAAGATTTCCCGACAGATTTCCAGCTGAAATATTTCCAGAATAAGAAGCCGTCGTGGTGTACTGATAATTTTTTCCTAAAGTTTCCAAAGCCGCTGCAGCCGTGAAAATTTTCTGTGTGGAAGCAGTTGAAAGTCCCTGATTTCCTTTGTATTCATAAATGAAATTTCCCGCTTCGTCGGCAACATAAACCGAGAGATTTGCAGAATAAGCGGGTGTAGAATTCAATAAATCTTTGGTGGCTGCATCTAACTTTTGCGCGATATTTTGTGCAAAGAAAACTTGTGAACCGAGCAATAGAAAAGGAATCAGCTTCATAGTATGAATTTTATTTTCAAATATAACGAAATAATCTTTTTTGTGTTGCATCATTAATATTCACAACATATTTAAAAATATTATAAAATTTTAAAAAATAATAGCTGAAAAATTTGTTAAATTCATAATTTTTTCGTAAACTTTGTACGGAATATATAAAAACATGTAATTATGGCTTCAATTATTACCGGCTTGTTCAAAAGCCAAAGTCAGTCGCAGAAAATTTCTGATGATTTAGAGCGTGCAGGTTTTAGGAATTCCGACTACATTGTGTATCTTACCGATGCAGGAATTTCCAAGGAGGTAAAAACCTCAGTTTGGCAGTCATTTTTTAACGACAACCGTATCTTGGACGACGACAGTTTGGTGGTAAGCGTAAAAGTGAGAGGCCCTGTTTCGACAGAAATTGCACGGGATATTTTCAGGCAAAACGAAAGCATTCATCAAAACTATTTCGAAAACATGAGGTTTGAAGATGCAAAATCACTGGAATACCTGAAAAGAATTGCTTCGTTACGGGCGAAATCAGAAATATTTTCTTCACCGGAAATCCAAACAAGAAAAACATCCAGAGGCATTAATTCGGAAGTCTTTTTCGGTAGAAATTAAGTAACCATTTTCTTTAATCCGCTTCATTTTTGAAGCGGATTTCTCATTGTTTTAATTTTTCCCGAAAATTTGCATATCAAGTCATTATTGTCCCAAATTTAGCAGATTGCGCAGATTTTTTAAAACCATTTTATTTGCTAAATCTGCGAGACTTTATCATTTCAAATCAGAAAACAATAAGACGAATATCATAATCAATGGATTTTAAAATATTCTTTCTAAAAATAAATCCGCATTCATTTTAAAAAAATTTAATCCAAAAAATTCCCTATTTTTTCTTATTTTCGTGCATAAAATGGCTTTCTTAAATGGTTTATGATTTAGAACAGGAAAACAAAGAAATTCTCGCCCGTTATAAAGACTTGATTTCCAATACGTACCGAACGTTAGATGAGGAACAGAACAAACTCATCCGCAAAGCGTTTGATATTGCTTTGGATGCACACAAAGATCAGCGCAGAAAAACCGGCGAACCATACATTTACCATCCGATTGAGGTGGCAAAAATCGTCGCGAACGAAATCGGTTTGGGTGCGACTTCTATTGCTTGTGCACTGCTTCACGACGTTATTGAAGATTCCGACTATACTTACGAAGACCTCAAAAAAATATTTGGGAAAAAGATTGCCGATATTGTGAACGGACTCACCAAAATTTCGGTGATGAACCATCAGAATATTTCGATTCAGTCAGAAAATTACCGTAAACTCTTGCTTACCCTTTCGGAAGATTTCCGGGTGATTTTAATTAAGATTGCAGACCGTCTTCACAATATGCGGACGCTCGAAAGCATGACGCCCGAAAAGCAGAAAAAAATTGCTTCGGAAACGGTTTACATTTATGCTCCACTTGCCCACCGATTGGGACTTTATAATATTAAATCGGAACTTGAAGATTTATCTTTAAAGTTTAATAATCCTGATGTTTATTGGGACATTTCTAAAAAGTTAGAACTTGCTAAAGAAAACCGCGAGAAATATGTGCAGGAATTCACCAAAGAAGTTTCGGAACAACTTGCGGAAGAAGGCTTAAATTTTTCCATCAAAGGCCGTGCAAAAGCAATTTCGTCCATTTACCGGAAAATGCTGAAACAGGGCGTGACTTTCGATGAAGTGTTTGACAATTATGCGATTCGGATCATCTATAAATCCGACGCGAAGAACGAAAAATTTCTTGCCTGGAAAATTTATTCCATCGTAACCGACCTTTATCACAGTAATCCGCAAAGAATGCGGGATTGGATTTCGCAGCCGCGTTCCACCGGTTATGAAAGTTTGCATCTAACCGTTCTCGGTCCCGACAAAAAGTGGATCGAGGTGCAAATCCGTTCCGAAAGAATGGACGATATCGCTGAAAAAGGTGTCGCAGCACATTATAAATATAAGGAAGGTTTCAGGCAAAACACCGACGAGAAAAATTTTGAGCGTTGGGTTACAGAAATCCGCGAGGTTTTAGAAAACCAGCAAGAGCTTTCTACCACGGAACTTTTAGATAATATTAAACTGAACCTTTATTCCAAAGAAGTTTTTGTTTTTACGCCAAAAGGTGAAATTAAAATTCTTCCGATTGGTTCTACCGCGCTTGATTTTGCTTTTTCAGTTCATTCCGATTTAGGCACAAAATGTCTGGGCGCAAAAGTGAACGGGAAACTCGTTCCGATTTCTTATGTACTCCAAAACGGTGATCAAGTTGATATCCTTTCCTCCCAAAATCAAAAACCAAAATTGGATTGGTTGGATATTGTGGTTACTTCCAAAGCGAAATCTAAAATCAAGGCTTACCTCAATTCCCATAAAAATGAGGCGTCGCAAGAAGGAAAAGAAACCCTGCAGCGAAAATTGCGGCATGCGAAAATAAACTTCAATGATGAGGAAATCAACAAGATGCAAAAATTTTTCAACCTGAAGACTTCGCAGGAATTGTTTATGGCTTTTCAGGATGGAACTTTGGATACGGGAGACCTTAGGAGATACATTGAGAGCAAAAGTGTTTTCAACAATCTTCTCAACAGATTAAGAAAGTCTCCAACAAAAAATCAGTTGTACGAGGAAGCTCCGGAAACCAATCTCGACATGATTGTTTTCGGGAAAGATGAGGAAAAAATGAATTATTCCTTTGCGAAATGTTGCACCGTGATTCCAGGTGATAAAATTTTTGGATTTATCACAATTTCGGATGGAATTAAAGTACACAACGACAACTGTCCCAATGCCATCAATCTACGTGCACAGTACGATTACCGAGTTCTCCCCGCAAAATGGGTGAATGAGGAAAGTTTCAAAAACCGTATCAAAATTGAAATCGAAGGTCTGGACAGAATGGGGATGATCAACGATATTACCGCCGTAATCAGCAACAATATGAGCATGGACATGAAAAGCATGTCGATTGAATCCAACAACGGCATTTTTCTAGGGAATATCAACCTTGAAGTGAAAAACAAAAGCCAGCTTGAGGAAACATTTAAACAACTAAAAAACATTAATGGAGTTTCGCGTGTGAAAAGACTTTAGCGAGTTACGAGGTTCGAAATTTGCAATTCGTATTTGTACTACATTTTTAATTTTTCATTATTAATTTTCAAAATAAAACATTTTGACCATCACCAATTATTTTAAAAAATTTCTCCACAGCTCTCAATCTTCTGGAATTATATTGATTCTCTGCGTTGCGATCTCGTTGCTAATTGCCAATTCCTCTTTGGGCGAATCTTTCCAGAATTTGCTCGATAAAAATATTGGCACCGAACTTTTTCACCTGAATTATCCATTAAGCATTTGGATTAATGATGGTTTGATGGCGATTTTCTTTTTACTGGTCGGCTTAGAAATTAAACGTGAAATTGTGGAAGGCGAACTTTCTAATTTCAAAAGTGCGTCGCTTCCCATTATTGCTGCGATTGGTGGAATGATAGTTCCTGCAGCAATTTATTTCCTTTTCAATCACGGAACGGAATACGCAAAAGGTTGGGCAATTCCTATGGCGACGGATATTGCATTTTCATTGGCGATTATTTCAATGTTAGGAAGAAAAGTTCCACTCTCCCTGAAAATTTTTTTGGCGGCACTTGCGATTGTGGATGATTTGGGAGCGATTCTGGTGATTGCGGTTTTTTATACCGACCAAATTCATTGGGATTATTTAGGACTTTCAGCTTTGATGGTGACCATTCTTGTTGCCCTAAATTTCTTCGAGTTCAAAAAACATATTTTTTATATTATTCCGGGATTATTTTTGTGGTACTTCATGCATCACTCCGGAATTCATGCGACCATTGCAGGAGTTTTGTTGGCATTTACTATTCCTACCAACATCTCGACAACAGAAATTTCGCCGCTTGAAAAATTAGAACAGAAACTTCATCTTCCCGTAAACTTCTTAATCATGCCGATTTTTGCTCTGGCAAACACCAACATTACATTCCACTCGGGAATGGTGGACGGGCTTTTCACCAATTTCGGGTACGGAATTATTTTGGGATTGTTTTTAGGAAAACTTCTTGGAATTTCGTTTTTTTCATGGATTTTTATCAAACTTAAAATCAGTTCTTTGCCCGATCAAAGTTCATGGACGCAGATGATGGGCGCTGCACTTCTGGCCGGAATTGGATTCACCATGTCGATTTTTATAGCCCTGCTTTCATTCAAAGGTCATCCGGAAATTCAGGATGAAGCAAAATTTGCTGTTCTTGTAGCATCCGTGATTTCAGGTTTTGCAGGGTATTCTGTACTCCGATATGTGGGGAAAAAGAAAATAACGAAAACTGCTAAAGCATAAATATTTACTGTTAAGAAAATTTAACACCTACAGCCGAAAGATCTCAAAATATTTTGTTGATAATTCCGTTAAAAATACAAATCCTACATTAGTTTCATGAATTTTTTGAAATTCTGTTCCTAGTTTATTTTTTTAATAGTTTATTATTTGAAGGCCCCGAATGTTTAAAAAATTTTCGGGGTTTTTTGTAGGAGATGCGAAATGCGGGATACGCGTTGCGAGATTCGGGATTCGGGATAAAGAAATAGTAAAGAATTTCTTCTAAATTACTTAAAGTAATCTCAAATATGAGCAGTTTCCTCAAACCCTCAAACCCTCAAACTCTCAAACAAAAAAACTCGCCTCCCGCATCTCGAAGCAATTTCGTAAATTCGCCAACTTAAAGCAACATCTATCATGGTCAACAAATCCGAACTTTTTCGATTACATTTCATTGTTTTTTTGTGGGGATTTACAGCTATTTTAGGAAAATTAATTCATGCGAATGCTCAGGTTTTAGTTTTTTACAGAATGTCTTTTGCGGCTCTGTTTCTGTATATTTTCATCCGATTTTTTAAAAAGGAAAGTTTAAAAATTTCCAAAAAACTTTTGATTCAACTTGCGGCGATTGGTGGGTTTATGGCTTTTCACTGGTTGTGTTTTTTCTATTCCATCAAAGTTTCCAATGTTTCTATTGCGTTGAGTTGTCTGTCGTTATCAACACTTTTTGCCTCGATCTTAGAACCGATTATTTTTAAAAGGAAAATCGATATTTCGGAAGTGGTGATGGGAATCGTGATTGTGATTTGTATGGGGCTGATTTTCAAAACAGAGTTTCATTACAAGGAAGGAATTTTCTACGGAATCCTCACTGCACTGTTCGGAACGATTTTCTCGGTTTTTAACGGGAAAATCTTTGGCAAGACAAGTTCGGGAAATATTATTTTCTATGAGATTTTTTCAGGATTTCTTATTTTAAGCGTCTTTTATTTGATAACGGGACAAATTTTCCAGGTGAATGAAATAAGTTACCGTGATTTGGCGTTAATCATATTACTGGCAAGTGTTTTCACGGCATTTCCGATGTTGGAGTCGGTGAATTTGATGAAGTATATTTCACCTTTCACCTTAATTTTAACCGTGAATTTGGAGCCTATTTACGGAATTATCCTTGCTTTTTTTATCTTTGGGGAATCCGAACAAATGAGCCCAATTTTTTATATCGCTTCATTAATAATGATTTTAGCAATTATTGCAAACGGCGTGATTAAGGCAAGAAAAAATGCAGCCACCAAAAAAGTAGAAATTTGATGAAAAAAATATTTTTTACAGCTTTCATTCTTTCAGGGATTTTTTCTGAAGCACAAATCATACGAAAATATTCCAACGAATTTCTAAACATTGGAGCTGGAGCAAGAGGTTTAGCGATGGGAGGCGCGGTAATTTCCAACCAAGAAGATGTCTATTCCCCAATGTGGAATCCCGCGGGATTGATCGGAATCGACCGTGATTGGCAGGGCGCTGCAATGCACGCAGAATATTTTGAATCCATTGCCAAATATGATTATCTCGCCTATGCAAAACCACTCGACAACAAGGGCGGTGTTTTTGCGATTTCGGTGGTTCGGTTAGGCGTTGACAATATTTTGAACACCACCCAAATGATTGATGCGGAAGGAAATATTGATTACGATAAAATTACAAGTTTTTCGCAGTCGGATTATGCGGGATTGGTTTCTTATGCGTTTCGTCCGGGTGGAAATCACCGTCTTTCCGTAGGTGTAAATGCTAAATTGGTTTACCGAAATGTAGGGAAATTTGCGAACGGTTTCGGATTTGGGTTTGATTTGGGAATGCTCTATAATTCCGATACAGGTTGGAAATATGGCGCAATGTTGCGAGACGCCACAACAACCGTGAATTTTTGGACAGTGAATCAAAAAGAACTTTCAGCCGTTGTAAATGGTGAAGAATTCAACCCTGCTCCGAAAGACAGGATGGAACTCACGATGCCAAAACTGAATTTAGGAATGAGCCGAAATTTTGAGATCAACCGCGACTTGGAACTTCTTCCAGAAGCGGGATTAAATATTGATTTTGCGAAAACTGCAGCTTTGATTTCTACGGATTTTGCGAGCATTACGCCTTATGCAGGAGCTGAGTTGAAATTTCAGGATATGATCTTCGTGCGCGTTGGATTGAACCGATTTCAAACGGTGACCGATATTGAAAATTTAAAACGTAAACTTTCCTTTCAGCCAAGTGCAGGAATCGGCATTAAATATCAGGGCTTAACATTAGATTACGCCATCACCAATTCCGGAGTGGGTGGCTCGAACTTTTACTCCAATTTTTTCTCCCTGAAATTGGATATGGGGGATTTCAGAAATTAAATAAAAAATTATGAAAAAGTTTTTACAGATTTTTGGATTGCTTTTTTCGTTAATCCTTTTTGCCCAAAATATTTCCGACTACAAACATATTTACATACCACAAGAATTTGCAGATTCCAAAATCAATCAATATGGATTAGGCGGTTTACTGGCTTCCAAACTGAAAGCCAAAAAATTCGTCATCAATGAAAGTTCTGAGGTAAATCCCTGTGAAATTCTACATGCTGAAATTTCTGACATTGGCAATATGTTCACCAACAAGGTGAAAGTTGACTTTAAGAACTGTAAAAACATCACGGTGGCTTCATTTGTCGGAAAATCGCTCATCAAAGAATTTGAGCCTGGAATGATTGATGCCCTGGAAAAAGCAGCGAAAGGTATTGCTGCTTCCAATCCTGTGGAAAAGAAGTTGGAAGAAAATCTAAAACCCACAGAATCAGTAGCTGTAAAAGAAACTCCAAAATCTGTTGAAAGCGATGAAAAGATTTTGATCACAGAAAAGTCGGCGCCAAAAACGGAATTGAAAACCAATACAACCATTCAAAATAAAGCCGAAATCTACAGCAACGGACTTTTGAATCTAACTAAAATTAATATTTCAGCCAACCAGTTTATTCTTGCAAACCCAAACAATTCTGTTCCGTATGCGGTTTTTAACGCTTCTGCTAAGAAAGATGTTTTCCGGGTGCAGCTTGAGAACGGAACTCCAACTTTAGGTTATTGGGAAGACGGAAAAATTGTGGTGGAAATCCCGAATTCTGATGGAAGCTTCAAAAGGGAGGTTTTTTCAAAAAAATAATTATTCCGTTCCATTAAAATACTCCCACACCACTTTTCCTTTTGATTTTCCCAAGATTTCTTCCAAAGTTTCCAATGAAGATTCTTTGATTCTTTTCACCGATTTCAATTTGGAAAGCAAAAGTTCCACCGATTTTTCTCCCATTCCGGGAATTTCTTCGAGTTCGGATTTGATGGTTGAATTCTTTCTTCTCGTTCGGTGATGTTTTACACCGAAACGGTGAGATTCGTCACGAACTCTTTGAAGAATCTTCAACGTCTCAGATTTCTTATCAAGGTAAAGCGGAATGGAGTCTTCAGGAAAATAAATTTCCTCCAAACGTTTTGCAATTCCGATGATGGTAATTTTTCCGTACAAACCGAGAAGTTTCAAACTTTTCACAGCGGAAGAAAGTTGACCTTTTCCACCATCAATTAAAATTAATTGTGGAAGCGGTTCGTTTTCATCCAAAAGTCTTTTGTAGCGGCGATAAATCACTTCTTCCATCGTCGCAAAATCGTTCGCTCCAACTACGGTTTTTGGGTGAAAAATTCGGTAATCATTTTTGCTTGGTTTTCCATCTTTGAAAACCACGCATGCAGAAACAGGATTTGTTCCTTGGATATTGGAGTTGTCGAAACCTTCGATATGTCGAGGTTCAGTCGGCATTCGCAGCAATTTCTGCATTTCTGCCATTATTCTGTTCGTGTGTCTTTCGGGATCAACAATCTGAACTTGCTTTAACTTTTCGATTCGATATTCTTTCGCATTTTTTTCGGAAAGTTCCACGATACGTTTTTTGTCGCCGACTTTTGGAACAATTAATTTCACATTCGGAATTTCAAATGAAAGATGAAAAGGAATTAAAATTTCTTTAGAATCTGAAAGAAATTTTTGTCGAATTTCGATAATGGCTTCTTCCAAAATATCTTCATCACTTTCCTCCAAAACTTTTTTGATTTCCGTAGTATAACTTTGGATGATATTCCCGTTCTGAATTTTGAAATAATTCACATAAGCCGCTGTTTCGTCGCTCGTCATTCCAAAAACATCCACTTCATCAATATTAGGATTTACCACCGTGTGTTTGTGTTGATAATCTTCGAGCAAATCCATTCTTTCCTTAACAGCCTGCGCATTTTCAAACTCTAAATTTTCTGCAAATCTCATCATCTGCTTCACCAAATATTCTTTAGCCTTTCGGAAATCGCCTTTAATTATTCCACGAATTGCCTCCACTTTTCGGTCGTAATCTTCCTTGCTTTCCAACATTTCGCAAGGACCTTCACAATTTTTGATGTGGTATTCCAAACAGACTTTATATCTACCTTCCGCAATTTTTGATGGAGCCAAATTCAAATTACAAGTTCTGATTTTGTAAATATGTTTAATCGTATCAAGCAAAACCTTTGCAGGACGAACTTTCGCATAAGGACCATAATATTCGGAACCGTCTTTAATTAAAGTCCGCGTCATGAAAATCCTCGGAAAATCTTCATTCTTAATACAAATCCATGGGAACGATTTGTCGTCCTTCATCATCACGTTATAAAACGGTTGATGTTCCTTAATCAAATTATTTTCGAGTAAAAGTGCGTCGTATTCGCTGTTTACGACGGTTGTCTCCAAACGGTAAATTTTTCCGACCATGATTTTGGTTCGGTAACCGGAAAGATTTTTATTGAAATAGGAAAGTACCCTCTTCTTCAAATTTTTGGCTTTTCCCACGTAAAGAAGTTGACCGTTTTTGTCGTAATAACGATAAACACCGGGATCAGAAGGCAAAGTTTTGAGTTGAAGTTCGAGGTGGGAATTCATGTTACAAAAATAGGGAAATGATTTTTGAATATACATTTGCCATTTTCCATTTTTTATGATAGTGAAATTTACTCCAAATATTCAATTTTAGTAATCTTCAAAATTTCCTTACTTTTAAGACCAAATAATTCATAATGATTTACGGCGTAGACACTTTCACCATTTCCGATGTGATGGCGATTTTAGATAATCCCAAAAAAGCAAAACTCAACAAAGAAGCCAAAGATAAAATCCTAAAATCCCAAAAAAATGTACAGAAAATTGTGGAATCAGACCGCACTGTTTATGGGATTAATACAGGATTTGGGCCGCTTTGCGACGTGAAAATTTCTGAAGAGGAAACTGCGAAACTTCAACTTAATTTAATTATATCCCATGCAGTAGGAGTTGGAAAACCCATTTCCAAAAATTTATCTATAGTGATGATGATTTCTAAAATTCACGCACTTTCCAAAGGATTTTCGGGGGTTTCTTTGGAAGTGATTGAAAGACTCATCGAAATGTTGCAAAAAGACATCATTCCTGTAGTTCCCGAACAAGGATCGGTAGGCGCTTCAGGAGATTTGGCGCCGCTTGCGCATTTGGTCTTACCGCTTCTCGGTTTGGGAAAAGTTTGGGAAAATAATGAACCTGTTGAAACTTCAAAAATTTTAGAAAAACACGGGTTGAAACCATTAGTCCTCGGTCCAAAAGAAGGTTTGGGTTTAATTAACGGTACGCAATTTATTTTAGCTCACGCCATTTTAGGCATCGATAAGTTTGAATACTTGTTAGATTTGGCAGATTTGACAGCGGCAATGAGTTTAGAAGCCTATCGCGGTTCAGCAAGTCCATTTAAAAAGGAACTTCATGAAATCCGTCCGTTTGCAGGAAGCAAAAAAGTAGCGGCAAGAATGTTGAAATTTTTGAAAGGTTCAGAAAATCTTCACGCTCATGAATTCTGCGACCGTGTTCAAGACCCTTATTCGATGCGTTGTGTTCCACAAGTTCATGGTGCAAGTAGAAATGCTTTCGAACATTTAAAGAATTTAGCTGAAACTGAGCTGAATTCCGTAACCGATAATCCAGTCGTTTTAAGTGCCGAAGAATCTATTTCAGGTGGAAATTTCCACGGACAATTATTAGCCTTACCTTTAGATTATGCAACTTTAGCAGCGGCGGAAATCGGTAATATTTCTGACCGTAGAAGTTACCTTTTATTAGAAGGACAATTTGGGTTGCCAAAACTTTTGGTGGAAAGCTCGGGTTTGAATTCAGGTTTTATGATTCCGCAATATACTTCAGCTGCATTGGTTACTGAAAATAAAACACTATGCTTTCCTGCATCTTCAGATTCCATCCCTACAAGTTTGGGACAGGAAGACCATGTTTCGATGGGAAGTATTTCGGGTAGAAAATTCAATCAGGTTTTAGAAAATCTTGAAAATATTTTAGCGATTGAATTGATGTTCGGTGCACAAGGTTTAGAATTCCGAAGACCTGCAAAATGCTCAAAATTTGTAGAAAACACCTATGATTTAATTCGATCTAAAGTCGCAAAACTAGAAGACGACCGTTTGATTGGTGACGACATTTTGGCAATTGCAGACCTAATAAATAGCAGGAAATTTATAACTAATTAATCTTTTAAAATACATTTTTTGTATCCGATGAAAGCTTTCGTCGGATTGTTTTTATAGCTTCTCGTCCAATAAAAACTTTACATATAACATAAATCAAAAAAAGTCCCCAACTACATTCGTAATTGGGGACTCTGAAAAAACTGGCGGCGGCCTACTCTCCCGCTTACGCAGTACCATCGGCGCTGGAGGGCTTAACTTCCGTGTTCGGAATGGGAACGGGTGAGCCCCTCCGCTAAAACCACCCTAAATATTATTATAATT